>PVMK01129735.1_pt1 | contig 58317 bp, 49 predicted proteins | sample 1853481 | NCBI WGS metagenome assembly PVMK01 (sample SAMN08533507, study PRJNA380276) | Marine sediment metagenome, whole genome shotgun sequencing project.
CTGAATTCGGATACTCGATGCTCGATACTCGATACTCGATACTCGATACTCGATACTCGATACTCGATACTCGATACAACAAAAACATAGATTCTCGTGGTGCTTTGTCAAGGGATGGGTGGGCGTGTGGATCCGGCTTCGCCCTACGGGCTACGCCGTGACGTATCGAGTATCCAGTATCGAGTATCGAATGGGTGGGTGGTCAGAAGACGAGCTGTACCATCGCCCGCACCCTCCAGTCGATCTGATCGGGCGCCTTCATGATCGACGTCGCAACGCCGTCGATGACGGCATCAGGGTCGGCGGCGAACTGCCGCTTGAGACGCGAGACGTCGAGCGCTACCTTGTTGCGCCATCCCGGCAGGTTGTAGCTCACGGCCACGGAGGTCTCGGAGATCGTCGCCTCGAGGGCGGGCGCCCAAATATCTCCGTCCCACACCTCAGGAATACCGAGACCGGAGTCGACGGCCTTTCGATAGGTGGGGTCTTTGAGACGGGTGATTTCGGCGTAGCGGGCGCGCACCTCGAACTTTCGTGGCACCACGTACCAGCCCACGGCCGCGCGCCACCCCGCTCGCTCGAAGTCGTCGTCGAAGACATCGAAGTCGTAGGACTCGGTCCCCCACTCCATATCGAACGACCAGCTGCGATAGCGGGAGATGAGGGCGAGGTTGTAGCCACCCTCGTCGAAAGCGTAGGGACGTTGGCGGGAGTTTGAGTACACCGAGCCCAGTACGGCGAGCTTGAAGCGCTGCGTGTCCTCCACATCACCCACCACCCGCCAGTCCACGAAACCCCGGGGGTGATACCCAACCCGCGCCGCCACCAGGTGATTGTCGCCGCCATTTGAAAGGCTGCTGGTGCTCCGTCCCTGCCACAGACCGACCTGATACTCGAAGGTGGGTTTCGAGTCGGAGCCTCGCTGTCCCTGCAGCTGTACGCCCTGCGACCGGTAGAGGGTCATACCGCCGGTGGCGAAACCGGTGTCCGCGTGCCAGCTGAGTCCGAAGCGGTGCGTACCGCCGCCCGGGCAGCGGGGCCCGGGTTCGGTGGCGGGGCCGACGTCGATGTCGGTCTCGCCGTACATCAACGACCTCTCGACCATGCCGAGGGCGGAGCCCGAGTTCATAAATTCGAGCCCGTAGCTGATCTTGTTACGCCCCGCACCCAGCCGCAGCATGTCCGAGAAGGAGTACTCAACCCACAGGTCGTTGGCCTTGAGTCCCTGGCTCGGCTCGAGCTGCACGTGGATGAAGTAGGTGAAGCGCGGGTTGCCGGTGTGGCCGGTGAAATACAACCGGGCGCGGCGGACGAAGAAGTTGGAGTAGTCCTCCTGATTGTACCGAATCGCCGGATCGTAGTTGACATAGGTGTAGCGAACCTGGAGCAGACCGTTGATCCGCAACGAGAAGGCGTCACCCGCAGACCCAAACCGAAAACCCCGGTTGTAGAACACCCGCAGGGAGGAACCGTTCTCGTCGTCCCCCTCGCCGGCCAACAGGGGCGCCGCCAACAGAACGAAAAGAAAGACATTCCATGTCTGAAAGACCCTCACCGACACACCCCCATACGACGCAGGCCTAGCCTGCATATCTCACCAGCTTCCTGCTGCGGCCGCCGATGCACCGCACCCAGCGGTGTTTTCTCGCCTCGGGGTGCTCGACGTACTGTCAAGTACGACTCCGCGCCCCTCAACTCCAAAACCCCACTGGGCACGGCACCTCGCCACCCTCGCCACGATACCCGGTGAGATGTGCAGGCCAGTATACAAGGGCGTTGTGGGAGTCTTCACAAGGTGAAGGTGCGATCGAAACTCAACCTTCCCCTTTTTCAATTCTCGGCCTCAGATTCACGACAAACACCCAGTGGCTACACTCAGGAGAGAACTTCATGTCGTGAATATGAGGCCGAGAATTGAATCCGGCGAAAAAGATCAATCAACCGCTATTTCGAGAGTCTTGATTTTTTCCCACAAGGTCTTGCGGCTGATGCCGAGGAGTTCGGCCGCGTCGGCCCGTCGACCCTGGGTGGCGGCAAGAGCCGTCTGGATCGCCTCGACCTCTGCTCGCACTACCGCCGTCTGCATGGACACGACCTTGGAAGGATCGCCGACGATCGCGTCCAGTGAGCCGCCACGAATATTCGGCGGCAACTCGTCGACCGTCACCACCGGCCCCCGGCAGAAAAGGACCGCCCGCTCGATCACGTTACGCAGCTCTCGGACATTCCCCGGCCATGGGTGCATCTCGAGGAGGTCGATCGCGTCGTCGGTAAACCCCTCGATCTCGCGCCGGCGATCGGATGCGAATTCCTGCAGGAATGCATGCGCCAGCAACGGGATATCCTCACGACGCTCGCGGAGGGGCGGAAGGTCGATGGAGACCGTATTGACTCGAAAGAAGAGATCCTCGCGGAATCGTCCCTGGCGGATCTCCTCCTCGAGCGTCCGTACCGATGCCGAGACGATCCGGACGTCGACATCGATTGGACGATTCGAGCCGAGACGCTCGATCTGGCGCTCCTGCAGGACTCGAAGGAGCTTAACCTGAAACGACAGTGGGAGCTCGCCGATCTCATCGAGGAAGAGGGTGCCTCCGCTCGCCGCTTCGAACCGCCCGATTCGCCGTTCACTGGCGCCGGTGAAGGCCCCCTTTTCGAAACCGAAGAGCTCGGATTCGATGAGCGATTCAGGCAACGAAGCACAGCTGACCCGGAGATACGGTTTGGCTCGGCGTGGTGAGTTGAAGTGGATGGCGGATGCCACCATCTCCTTACCGGTGCCGCTCTCACCGTGAACGATGACCGAGGCGTCGGAGTCGCCCACGAGCCGAATCAGCTCGAAGACCTCCTGCATGGCCTTGGACTTGCCGATAATATTCGAGAATGAGTGACGTTGTTCGAGCTGCGCCTGCAGACGCACATTCTGCTCCTGCAGGATGCGCACCGAGCACACGTTGCTCAACCGAACTTCCAGCTGGGCCATCGAGAAGGGTTTGGCGATGAAATCGGTGGCACCCTCGCGCATCGCCTCCACCGCACGATCAATCGTTCCGTGGGCGGTGATGATGACCACCGTGGTGTCCGGGCTCAGCGCCTTGATCCGTTTGAGGAGCTCGAGACCGCCGAGTCGCGGCATCACGAGATCGGTGACGACGAGATCGTGCTGATGCTGCTCGAAGAGGGCGGCGGCCTTGACGCCGTCCTCAGCCACATCCACCACCCACCCCTCCTTGCGCAGGGCGTCTGCCATGGTAATCCGCAGCAGCGGCTCATCCTCGACGATCAGCAATCGGTGTCCGCAGATCTTCATCACGATTATTCCCCGTTCCAGTCCCCAGCCATGGCAGTTATGATGACACGGAAGGTGGTCCCCCGGCCGACCGAAGACTCGACCTCGATCGTGCCGCCGTGAGCGGCAACGATGCTTCCACTCACCGCCAACCCGAGACCCGTGCCTTCTCCGACCTCACGGGTCGTAAAGAACGGATCGAAAATACGGTCTCGGATGTCGGCCGAGATGCCGTGGCCGGTGTCGCGAACTTCGGCGATGACCCTGCCGCCGCGCACTCGGGTCCGCAAGTACAGCGTTCCGCCCTCTTTCATGGCGTCGAGGGCGTTGAGCACCAGGTTGAGGAACAGCTGCTCCATCTGGAAATGGTCGGCCTCGATAACAGCCGGACTGGGATCGAGGTCCATCTCGACCTCCACCCCGGCGGCGCGCAATTGATAGGCCACGAGCTCGACCACGTGTTGCAGGTTGTGGTTAACCGATGTCGGTTCGAGCTTGATCTCGCGCGGCCGGGCGAAGTTGAGGAGATTGGCGACCGTCCGTTCGATGCGTTTGAGACCGTCGGCGATGAGCTGCAGATAGCGGTCGCGCATTTCCTCGTCGTCCGGGTTATTTCGCATGTTCTCGATGCTCGCCAGGACCCCGGAAAGAGGGTTGTTGACCTCGTGCGCGACCCCGGCAGCGAGGGTCCCGACCGCCGCCATCTTCTCGGTGTGAGCGAGCTGGGAACGCTGCAGTTCCTCGCGTTCCCTGGAAGCTTCGAGCTCGTTCATCATCCGGTTGAAGACGTCGCCCAGCTCGGCCACCTCGTCGCCGCGGCGGCTCGGCGCGCGAACCGAGAGATCGCCCCGGCCGGCCCGCTTCATGGTCTCGTTGAGGTTGAGGATCGGACGAATCAGGGTTTCCACGTAGAGCGCCGTCATGATCGAGTTGCCGAGCATCAACACCAGGGCCACCAGCGCCACCCGCCCCGCCACGTCGCGCACCTCTCGCTCGATCGGTTCGAGGGAGAAGCCGACTGCAAGAGTTCCCCACGAATCGGTCGTCTTCGGCCAGGGCGGTACGAATCTCGAGCAGGTCTTCGCCACCGTCGCCCTGCCGCTCGTCGATCTGCGGTTCATCGCCAGTGTTTTCCTCGGCAAGAGAGCGTGCGAAGGGGCCGGCCCATCATCTCGGGCCGGCTCGAGTGGGTGACGGTGCCGGCCACGTCGGTCACGACGACGTAGCGCATCACGTCCAGGTTGCGCGCCATGACTTCGGCTACGTAGCGCTCGACGAGCCCGGCCTCGCTGATCTCGGCCCCGTTCTCGATGTAGGTGATCGGAATGGCCATGGCCTCGACGATGCTGCGGCCGCGGCTGACGATGGCGTCAAAGTAAGTGCCGCGCTGGTAGATCGCTCCGAGAACCGCAACCAGAGTCATCGTCACGACAATCAGGGTGTTGGAGTAGAGAAAGAAACGGATACGCAGGCCGAGCTTGATCATCTAGAGGAACCGCTCTCCGCCCGCCGCGTCCTGCGCCCTACCCACGCGAATCACCAGCTATCCTCGCCACAAGCTCCCGATCATCTACGGTCTCCGCCAGCTCACGGACCACGGGCCAGCCCCGTTCGCGCGCCCGTGCGGCGGCCTCCGAACCGATGCACCACGCCTCCATTTCGTCACTCCAGCCCGATCCGCCACGCTCCTCGTCGAGCCAGTCGACCTCCGGCGCGGTGCAGGTCACACAACCGGTCAGCGGCAGCGCACCCATCACGACGCGCGCCGCCGGGAGTGACCGGCAGGGGCAAGAGAACGATCTCCGCGCCGGCAGCCTCGAGAGCAATCGCCAGGTCCTTTCGGGAGCTCGGTACCACCAGCCGCTGCCCCGGCCAACGGCAGCCGCGCGACCCAATCCAGGGTTCCCGGCATGGCCGACCGTCGGGCCGATGGCAAACAGGGCCGGCGGCCCCTAATCCTTCCTCCTCGACAGCAGCGGGTAGGCCGGCGAGCGTGGCAACCACATGGCGCTGCGCCGAGGTCGTTCCCTGCTCCACCATGACCGCCGGCGTCTCCGGATCCATGCCCCCGCCAATGAGGTTGTCCACGACCTGCGGCAACGAGCTGACCCCCATGTAGCCGATCAGGGTTGCGTTCGGGTCCTTTGCGAGCACATCCCACCGCACCTGAGGTCCGTCGCTCTTGGTCGCCTCGTGGGCGGTGAGCAGGGTCAATCGCACGGCCTCCCGCCGGTGGGTGACCGGGACGCCGACCCACGCCATCGCCGCCACGCCGGAGGTGACCCCGGGAACCACCTCGAAAGAATCCCCTCCGCCGCGAGCACTTCGGCCTCCTCGCCGCCGCGGCCGAAGATGTACGGATCGCCGCCCTTGAGGCGCACCACCCGCTTGCCGGCACGGGCCAGGCGGACCAGGAGGGCGTTGATTTCCTCCTGGGGGACCGGGTGGTTGCCGGCCGTCTTGCCCGACCGGGTGGAGATCCACCTCGGGCGCAGCTCGCAGGGCAGTGCGGGCGCCGCGAGCCGGTCATAGACCACCGCATCCGCCTCGAGCAGGCGTTGCCGACCGCGTAACGTGAGCAGACCGGGGCAGCCCGGACCGGCGCCGACCAACGACACCAGCGCGCCCTCACGCCCGTCGCCTCCGGCCGAATCTTCCTCGACTTTCAACACTTCGGCCACGCGATGATCGACCGGCGCCCCGAGCCATTCCTGCTCTTCCGCAGCCGTCGGCACCCGCGCGGTGAGTCGATCAGGGATCCACTGTGGATTCGAAAAATCGGTCGTAGAGCGCCACCTCACGATCACGCGGTGCCTTAAGTTCACGCACGGCGCCACGGTAGCGCGCGGCGGCCGACAACCACTCTCCCCCACTCCGCGCCGAACCGTCGCTCGAGGAGCTGGCGCAGGCGACGCACCACAAACGGCGCCTCACCGGCCGACCCGATGGCGATCTGGAGGGGACCACGCCGGACCCGCGCCGGCAAGTGGAAGGAGCACAGCTCGGGGTCGTCGGCAACGTTTGACCACACGCCGGCCCCCTCGGCGTCGTGGAACACCGTCGCGTTGGTCTCCCGGTCGTCGGTGGCGGCAAAGACGAGAGCCCAACCCTCGCCGGCATCCGCATGGTAGGGACGTCTTTCGAGATCGATTTCCCCGCGATCAGCCATCTCGGCCAGCGGCTCAACGACCTCGGGACGCCACGACCGTGACCCGCGCCCCCTCCTCGACCAGACCCTGAACCTTGCGCAAGGCAACGCCACCGCCCCCCACGACCAGGCAGCGGCGATTCTTGACCTCAAGAGTGACGGGATACAAAGACCCTCCATGCCACGCGCCGATGTAACGCACGCGTAACGCGCAGTGTACCACCGTGCGCGCCCCCCCCCGAGAGAAGTGGCAAAGGAGCGGACGCACGCGGGCGTGTTCACCGGAGGTGCCTGGCATCCCGACATGACGTTGTCCTCAAACCGCCGGCGGCAGCGGAGTGAGCTCAGGCCTCATCCGAAGGAGGAGGCCATGAGCCACGCGCTGGCGACGGTGCTTCACCGCGGCCGCAAGGCCGCGAGTAACGTCATGTCGGCGTGCCTGGCATCCTCTCGGGGAGCGCGATGAAAGGAGAGCGACCCGAAGTCGGGAGCGCGTATCCTGCCCGAGGGCGTTGGGAATTCCTAATTCCGCACTCGGTCGTCTGGGCTGAGGGCGCGAACGCGCCAGCTGACGCCACCGCCGAGGTAGCGGGCCCGAATGCCTCTCTGGGTGAGCCAGCGCACGACCTCGGCCGAACGGGTCCCGTGGGCGCATGCGACTACGAGCGGACCCTCCGGGATCTCCCCGGCACGGTCGCGGACCTCGCTGACCTCGATCTCGATCAGCTCACCGGCCGTCAGGGGCCGCTCTTCGCGTTCCTCCGGCACTCGAACGTCAAGCACCGTGGTTGTCTCGAGATCGGTTAGTGGCGACATCATGTCGATGCCCTCAGTTTGATTCTCGGCGGCAAAGGCCAGCACCGCCAGGGGCTCGATGGCCGGGAGAGTAGGGCGGCGCGTAGGGGTGTTCGATCCGCGTAAACTCATCGATGGTGGCGCAGCGGAGGACGAGCTGGGCGGCGACGTCGATCCTCTTGGCGACCTCGCCCCTCTTCTCCGACGCCCTGGACGCCGAGGACGCGGCGGGTCGCCGGGTCATAGACCATGGTGAGGAGGATGAGTTGTGCTTCCGGCCAGTAGTGGGCGCGGTCCTCGGTGCTGATCCAGGCACTGCGCACGCCGAGGCCATCGCCCGCGAGACGCGCCGCGGTGCATCCCACCGCCGCCACGTTGAGGTCGAAGACCTTGACCGCGGTCGCACCCGCAACCGGCCCGAAAGCAGTCGTCGCGGCCGGCAAGAATATTCGCCAGAACCCGGCCCTGGCGGTTGGCCAACGAGCCGAGCGGCAGATACGCCGGCCCTCCGGTCACCACATGCCCGACCTCCACGCAGTCACCCACCGCCCATACATGCGGCACCGAGGTCGCGAGGCGTTCATCGACGCGGATCGCGCGGGTCGGACCGAGGGCCGCACCGGCGGCGGTTGCGAGATCGACCTGCGGCACCACGCCGACGGCCGTCACAACGGCGTCCGCGCGAATTCTCTCCGATCCAACCGCGACCGACACGCCCTCATCGTCGGCAGATATCTCGGCCACAGCCGAACCGGTCACCACCCGAACACCGTTCTTCTCCATGTGCTTGCGCACCACCGCGCCGAGCTCGGGGTCGAGGATCTCGGGCAGTGGGGTGGGCCGCAGCCTGGATCAGGGTCAGCTCGGCGCCCCACAGGCTGTGGAAGGCTCTCGGCCAGCTCGCAGCCGACGGGGCCCGGCACCGACCACCGCCACGTGGTCGATCTCGCCCTGCACGAGGCCGATCTTCAGGGGCTTCACGTCGTCCCACACGTGGAAGGTGTGGACCCGCGGGTCATCCGGGAGATCGGGGAGCCGGCGAGGCGACGCTCCGGTCGCAATCACCAGCTCGTCCCATTCCAGCTCGCGCTCCCCCTCGGGGCCCTCGGTGTGGAGGGTCCCGCGCCCCGGTGTCGACCGCCGTCGCCCGCCACGGCGCCAGCACCTCGACGCCCTTGACGGCCACGAAGTAATCGGCGTCGCGCTCGACTCCGTAGACCGTGCGTCGCAGCGCCGCCAATTCATCGATGTCCCCGGAGAGCACGTAGGGCAAACCGCACGCACCGTAAGAAAAGACCTCGTTGGCCTCCACCACCGTGATCGACCACTCCGGCTGCAACCGCCTCAACCGACAGGCGCACCGCAGTCCGGCGGCGGAAGCACCGACGATGACGATTCGCCTTGCTTGAGATTCCATGCGGACTCCAATCCCGCGCAAGTGATCAGTGATCAGTGATCGGTGATCAGTTCGAGCAGGCAGACGTCGATCCCGAGACTGATTACTGGTCACTGATCACTGATTACTACGAAAAAACCCCCACCCCGGCAAGATGCCCGGCGGGTGGGGGTGTTCCGATTCGTCTTCACACTCACGCCTTCTTCAGCTGTCCCCTGACCTCGAGCGCGATCTTGTACAGCCCGGTGAGGACCAAGGGCGCCGATCGCGTAGATCGCGATACTGATCATGAGCTCCGGAGCGGTCGGCCAGTAGTGGACGACCTTGCCGAGCGGGTTCGGCACGAAACCGGCAATCACCATGCCCAGGCCCTTGTCGATCCACAGCGAGAGGACCACCGCCACACAGCCGAAGCGCAGCCACCCGTAGTTGCCGCGGGTCTTTGGGGTTGATCAGCACGATCAGCGACACGATCGCCAGGATCGAGGACGCCCACATCCACGGCGCCAGGGTGTTCTCACCCTCGAGTCCCATGAACAGGAACTGGAAAGTGAGCGACGTGCTCCGGGGATGCCGCTGTAGAGCGCGGTGAAGAGCTCCATGAGCACAAAGAAGACGTTGATCGTCATGGCGTAGGTGACGATCTTGGCCAGCGTGTCGATGGCCTGCTTTGCCCGGATCGAATGTCGAGACCCTGCGCACGAAGAAGGCGAGCAGGATCAGAGATGGCCGGGCCCGCGGCAAATGCCGACGCCAGGAATCGCGGCGCCAGAATCGCCGTCATCCAGAACGCCGCCCCCCGAGACCCGCGTACAGGAACGCAGTGACCGTGTGGATCGACACCGCCCACGGGATGGAGAGCAGGATGATCGGCTTGAGCCACGTCGGCGGCGGCTCTTCGCGCCGCTCGGACGACAGCGTGTAGTGGCTGATGACGATGTTGAGCACCAGGTAGCCGCCGAGGGCGACGGTGTCCCAGAACATCATCGAGTGCAGCGTCGGGTGGAGAAAGACGTTGACGATGCGGTTCGGCATGCCCATGTCGACAAAGATGAAGAGCATGCACATGATGACCGCGGGGATGGCGAGGAACTCGCCGAGGATGGTCATCTTGCCGAACGCCTTGTAGTCGTGGAGGTAGTACGGCAGGACCACCATCACCGCCGACGCGGCAACCCCGACCAGGAAGGTGAACTGGGCGATGTAGAGGCCCCACACCACGTCGCGGCTGAGGCCGGTGATGGTCAGCCCCTCGCTGAACTGCCAGAACCAGCACGCCACACCGCCGCCGATGATCACCAACAGGGCGAAGATCCAGGTCCAGTACGCCCGGGAGCCCGAGAGTGCCTTTCTCAAGCATGGCCACCCTCCTCTCCAAAGACCTCCGCCGCCGGTGCAAACTCCTGCAGGGTGCGCGGGTCCTCGACGATGTAATAGACCTCGGGTTGGGTGCCGAGACCCGGCTTGCGGCGGATGGTCATATGCTCGCCGAGCAGCCGTCTGATCTTGGACCCGGGGTCGTTGAGGTCGCCGAAAACCATCTCGTCGTTGTCGCAGGCCTCCACGCAGGCGGGCAGCTCGCCGCGCCTCAACCGCTCGTCGCAGAAGGTGCACTTCTCGACCACCCCGCGCATCCGCGTCGGATAGGTGTTGTCGATCTCGGCCAGGTTCGGCGCCTTTCTGGGATCTTTCCAATTGAAGCTGCGCGAACCGTACGGGCAGGCAACAACGCAGTAGCGACAGCCGATGCAGCGGTGCCAGTCCATCATCACCACGCCATCCGAAGCCCTTTTCCATGTCGCCTCGGTCGGGCACACCCGGGTGCACGGCGGGTTGTCGCAGTGGTTGCACAGGAGAAGCGTCGGTTTCCCCTTGAGGTCCTCGCGGATGTAATGAAACTCCTGCGAGTGAAATGCGGTCTCGAAGTCCTCGGTCCAGATCCACTTGACCTCATTCTTGGGGTCGTCCGCGAAATCGGGCACGTTGTGGGCGCGGTGGCAGGCATCGGTGATCTTGTCAAGCAGTGCATCGTTTTTGGCGAACTTGCGAAGATCCACAACCAGCGCCAGACGCTTTCCTTCGGTCGCAGGCGGTTCGTGTTCCTGAGATGCCCTCGTCCTGGTGGCGACGGCAGTGGATCCAGCCACGCCGACCGCTGACAGACCGGCAAACTTGAGGAATCCTCGTCTGGTGTTCTTCATCACTGCGCCTCCTCAGGAACCACGTGACAGGTCCAACAGTAAGGATCGACCGCCGAATAGGTGTGACACGCATCGCAGAACTGATCCTTTTTCGAGTGACAGTCCAGACAGGTGTCGGAGAGGCTCATGGTGTAGGTTTTGCCCGACATTTCGGAGGTGTAGGTGCGGACATCGTCGCGCACCACCGTGTCCCGCCACTGGTCCAGAAGGTCCATGTGGTTCGCCCGCATGTAGTCGGTGGCCTCTACGCACTCGGTCGAGCCATTGGTCGGCTGTGACAGCTCCGGCGCGGCCGGTGAGGCGGATGACAAGGCGTTGTACCAGAGGGGTGACGTCGCGAGGACCACGAAGACGGCGAGGCCCACGACGATCTTGCTGGCGTCATACATCGTCCTGCTCCTCCTTCTCCGGTTGCGCCGGCACGCCGCGAATATCGGTGGTGCGCTCGTTCTCGCCCTCCATGACGAGAGCGTTGCCCACCAACTCATGGATACCGCTGACGTCAACCCCGGGCGACCAGTACTCGACGAGCGACGGCAGGGTCGCGCGGTCGATGGCGCACATGCACGTCAAACGGTTGACATCGTGGTGGTCACGCACCCAGCGCACCGCGTTGCCTCGCGGCAGACCGCCGCGCATCCTCATCTCCATGTTCTCGTCGTTGCCGAGACCGGCGCCGCCGGCACAGCAGAAGGTGTGCTCGCGGATCGTGTTCTCGGGCATCTCGTAGAAGTGGTTGCATACGTTCTCGATCACGTAGCGCGGTTCCTCGAGGATGCCCATCGCCCGCGCCGGGTTGCACGAGTCGTGGAAGGTCACCCGGAACTGATCGTTGCGGCTCTTGTCGAGCTTGAGCTTGTTGTGCTTGATCAGATCCGAGGTGAACTCGCAAATGTGGGTCATCTTGGTCGAAGCCGCGTTCTTGAAGACCGTGCCGGTCACCGGCGATTTCGGCACCTCGAGGAAGTCGGCAGGACCGTTCATGGTATCCATGTACTGGTGCATGACCCGCCACATGTGGCCGCACTCGCCTCCGAGGATCCACTTCACGCCCAATCTTTTCGCCTCGTGGTAGATCTTCCAGTTGAGCTTCTTCATGTTCTCTGCAGAATTGAAGAGGCCGAAGTTGCCGCCGTCCGATGCATACGAGCTCAGGGTGTAGTCGAGGCCGATGTGCTCGAAGAGCATGAGGTATCCGACGAAGGTGTAGGTTCCGGGATCGGCGAAATAGTCGGCCGACGGAATGACGAAGAGAATCTCCGCCCCCTTGCGGTTTATCGGCGGATCGAGCTTGATCCCGGTCACGTCGGCAAGCTCGTCGACCAGGAACTCGACGTTGTCCTTGTAGGTATGGGGTTGGATGCCGAGGTGATTGCCGGTGCGCTTGCAGTTGGCAACCGGTTCCAGGATCCAGTTGATGTTGAGACCGACGAGGTTCATGAGCTCGCGGGCCATCATCGTGATCTCAGCGGTATCGATGCCGTAGGGACAGTAGACGCTACACCGGCGACATTCGGTGCACTGGAAGAAGTAGTAGTACCACTCCTTCAGCACCTCTTCGGTGAGCTCGCGTGCGCCGGCCAGTGAACCGAGAATCTTACCTGCGGTGGTGAAGTCCTTGCGGTAGATGGAGCGTAGGAGCTCCGCCCGCAGCACCGGCATGTTCTTGGGATCTCCCGAACCGATGAAAAAGTGGCACTTGTCGGCGCACGCGCCGCAGCGTACGCAAATATCCATGAAAATCTCGAGCGTGCGGTACTTCTTCAACAGATCCTGGAAACCGTCGTGGATGATCTGCTGCCAGTTCTCCGGCAGCTTCCAGTCGGCATCCGTTGGCGACCACTCGCGCGGGTTGGGCATACCGAGGTAGTTGAGGCTCTTGACCCCTGTCGGATAGGACCACGTTCCGCGCCGCGCCTCGAAATCGACGGCCGGATTCATCCATTTCCGGGGCGGCGGAGTGAGGTCGATCTGGATCAGTTCCTGGGGGCTTTTCTCCGCCATGGCTCACTCCTTCTCCAGCGCGTACCCGGACGCCTTCAACTTGTCACGGAACTCATCCTCCCACTCGGCATAGGAGTGACCCTGGATGTCGGGGTTCCATGGGTTGATGTGGCGGCGGACACGATTGCTGTTGGCGAGGTTGCGGGTCGGGCTCAGGAACACCCCGGGCGCGTGCAGCAGCTTCGAAAACGGGAAGTAAATCAGCAGTGCGCTGACCAACGTGACGTGCACGAAGTACCACAGACCGACGCCGACCGGGACCGCCGGCTGGAACGACGCCCACCCGACGATCGCAGCCTTGACCTGCACTACATCAATCTTTTCGATATGCCGCATGACGATGCCCGTGAGGGCGATCCCGAGCAGCAGGTAGAGGGCGAAGTAGTCGGTCGGTAAAGAGATGTACCGAACCTTCGAATCGAAGAACCTGCGTGCCAGCAGGTAGGCCAACCCGACCACCATCAAAAACGTCGTGCCGTAGTACACCGGCAACCCGATCTGGAAGAATCCGTCGACGTTCTGTAAGGCCAAGATCCATGCCGGTACCGGCTCGACAAAGAACCGGAAGTGGCGCAGAACGATGATGAACATCGCCCAGTGAAAGGCCATCGCCGCCGCCCACAGAGCTTTGTCGGCGATGTAGTTCAGCTTCTGCTTATCAGGCAGAATCTCCACCCGGGTATTACGGAACAGCGATCGGAAGGCGAGCACCTCGAGGGCCATTCGCCCAATCACGCCGGCCAATCCGCTGGGCGCCTCGAGCTCGTTATTATGGATCCACGGCAGGGATTTTGCCTGACCAGTGGTGGTAGGGATTCGGAAGGGCACCGGCGATTTCGCCCAATGCACCACCCGGAGGATGATCCCACCGAGGAACACCGCGAAGGCGACCCCCGGGAGAACCACCCCGAACACGAATCGCGGGCCGTCGCCTGTGCTCGCCCCAATCGAGGCAAGCAGCACAATGGCAGCCACTACGATAAGAGATATCAACGCTCCCATGCGTCCGATCCCCCCTTCCTCTCAGCTCTATCGGGCCGTGACACTCACCTCATCAGGACCGAGGTGCGTGCTCCGGATTCTCGGCGCGCTTCTCGCGCCATTCCTGCATCCGTTCCAGGATGCCCAGCGATTGGTTACGGATCTCCTGCATGCGAATCGACCACATCTGCTCGCGACAACTCATATAGACGTCAAAAGCGTGCAATCCAAGACGTTCGATTCGATCTTCGAGAACGTCCAGCGAACCGGCGGCATCGGTGCCCGCGCCCTTCGCGACCTCGCGCAGAAGGTCTTTGAGGTCGAACACGAATCCGACCGCAGCTGAAGGCGAAAACTCCTGCACCGCTCGCACCCGGATGACTCGGTCCAACGCCGAGATGAGCTCGTCCGGCTCGACACCGCGAAGCACGCCGTCGAGCAACTCCGCGAGACCTTCGCGAAGACTGGCGCCGACCGGGTTGGCGAATCGATCCGACTGGTTCCGCAGGAACTTTTCCGTCTCCTCCGGGTAACCTTTCATGACATCGTCGATCCAACGCTCCAGGATCTCGCCCCGATGTTCTTCAATCTCACGGTCGAGCATGCCGACCCCCTGTGCCGGGCCCGCCGGACCGCCCCCATCGCCGACGGGGGCGGTGACGGCCACAACTTGTTTACACGCAGCCAGTGGGTTTGGGCAGACCCGCGACCTTGCATGCCCCCTTCGCCGGGCCGGACGGGAAGAGCTCGTAGATCTCCTTGAGCTGGAACCCAGTCTGCTTGCAGAGCTTGCGGATCATCGGCGCGACACCGAACTGCAGGTAGTAGTCGCGCAGATAGTTCACAACCTTCCAGTGATCGTCGGTGAGATCGTCTACGCCCTCGGTGGATCCAAGGGCCGCGGCGACGGCCTCATTCCAATTCTCGGGTTCCTGCATGAAACCGTCCTCGTCCACTTCGATGGAAATATCTCCTAGCTCGAATTTGGCCATCTCAGTCCTCCTTTTTCTTTTTCGGGGTCTCCGCCCCGCTGATCTCGATCAGTGTCACGTTCTGTTGCAGTGCTTTCTTCTTCTGGGCCTTCTCTAAAGCCTTCATGAAATCCTGTGTCGGCTGGTGGCCGAGCTCGATGGCTCGTCCGAGAAAACGCTCGGCGGTGCCGAGATTCTCCATAGCCAGGTGCCCAACCGCTGCATGGTAGTGCGCAGCGCCATTGTCCTTGTCGAGCTCTATCACCCTCTCGTTGCAACGAACCAGGTTCTCGGGATCGTTGAGATAGAGGTACGCCTGACCCATGTTGTAGTGGATATTCGGGATGTCGTCTCTGAGCTTGGCCGCTTCCTGGTTGGCCTCGAGACAGCCCTTGAACTCCCACCGCATGAGCCGCACCCCGCCAAGGTTGACCCAGGCCCGGATAAGCGTCGGATCGAGCTCCAGAGCTCTTAAATAGGCCTTCTCAGCCTGCTTGACACGTCCGGAGACCGTGTAGGCGAGACCGAGGTTGTGGTGGGCCGATGCCCGCTCCGGATGCTCCTCGACGTCCTGTTGGCAACGCTCCAGACGGTGGCGTTGGCTTTCATTCTCCATCTGCACTCTCCCTGTCCACGGCAAGCAAGGTATCGAGACACTCCTGCTCCCCGGTATCGTCTGTCTCCCCGACCGCCAACAAGCGATCGCGGACGTCGTCAATTAGCTCCGGCGCGGTCTCGTTCATGCGGCACAGCGCCTCGAGAATTCCGTGCCGGAGACCGTCGTCCCACAGATAGCCGGTCATCGGACCGACAAACGGCGCCGCCAGTTCGGGCGCCCGCCGTCCAATTTCGCCGATCGCCGGCAGGACGTAGGCACCGTTGGTCGCCGACTCGTCGTTGAGCGCCCACAGTGCCTGCCGCAGCAGCTCGCGGCCGAGGTCTGGGTGAGCCGCTGCCGCCGCACCGAGCGCAACAGCTGCCTCGCTGCGGATCTCGGGATCCGTATCCCACAGCCGACCCTGGAGGAAACGGACCGCGGCAGGAGTTTCTCCCACCAACCGTTCGAGGCCCTCCGAATCACCCTGCCGCAATAGCTCCATCACCTCGTCCTTTACCCGCATAACGCAGCCGACCCGTCTCGTTCCGCCGCATACTGCGCGGCGAGAGAGAGAAAGCCGTCCGCCCAACCGGGGGTCGCCCCGGCGTGAAGATGGAGATAGGAGGCAAAGACCCTGCCGTTCGTGATGCCGTCGCGGCTGTCGCCAATCCCGGTTCCGCGCTCTACCCGCAGCACCGTGTGCTCCCGGTCCGACCCGCTCACCAGACGCGAGTAGTGGAACTCGTGACCGACCAGGCGCGTCCCGGCGGCGAAGAACGGGTTGTCGCGATCGACCACCGCAACCTCGTAGCCGTGACCCTGGGGGGTCGGCCGTTGCTCGACCACCAAATCAAGCACCCCGGCCATGGTGTGGGTGACGCCATCCACGACCAGCTCGCGCGCCAAGTACATCAGCCCGGCGCACTCCGCGTAGACCGGCATTCCGGCATCCACCCGCGTGCGAATGCTGGCGGTGAACTCGGTGTTGGCGCCGAGCCTGGCCGCGTGTACCTCCGGAAATCCGCCACCAATGTAGAGGCCGTCAACCTCCGGGAGCTCGCTCGCGCCGGCTGGGTCGACCGGCACGAGCTGGACACCGGCCGCCCTCAGCCGTTCGAGATTTTCGGCATAGTAGAAGCTGAAGGCCTTCCCTTCGAGGTAGCCGATGGTGACCGCGACCTGTTCGATAGGCGTATCCGCAGGCATCAGCTCGAGCTCCGGGGCCCACTGCGCCACCGCCAGCAACCGATCGAGGTCGATGCCGTCGGCTACCGCTTCGGCGGCGCGCTTCACTGCCTCCTCAGGGTCAGGATGTTCGACAGCGGTCACCAGCCCCAGGTGCCGCCCGGGAAGGGGATCGTCGCCCTTGATGCGGCGGATGACGCCGAGGACCGGAGTTCCCGCGATTCCCGCCACCGCCTCGCGGACGATCGTCTCGTGGCGTCCGCAGCCGACCCGGTTGAGGATCACTCCCGCAAGATCCAGCTCGGGATCCATCGCTCGACAACCAAGGACCAGCGCGGCCGCTGTGCGGGTCATCTTGGTGCAATCGAGCACCAGTACGACGGGCGCCGCCAACCGCCGCGCCAGCATCGCGGTCGAGTGGCTGCCCTCGACGTCAACCCCGTCGAAGAGGCCGCGATTCCCCTCCACGAGGATGAGGTCCGCATCATGCACAGCAGTGGCGAGCGCGCTCGCCATCGCCTCGTCGGTCATGAGAAAGGTGTCCAGGTTTCGGCAGGTCGAGCGGGCGGCGACACCGAGCCACGCAGTGTCGATGTAATCCGGCCCCTTCTTGAACGGCCGAACCGCGACCCCGCGGTCCGACAGCGCACGGGCAATACCCAGGCTCACCAGGGTCTTGCCACTGTCACCGGAGAGCCCGGCAATGACCAACCGCGGAATCTTGACCCTCATCAGCCGTACCGCCCGATCCCGTCCTCACTCACCCACGATGTAACCGCTGGGACACTCTTCCCAGCACTTCTTGCAGCCGTCGCAGAGCTCCATCTTCTTGATGCTGAAGAAATTGCCCGGCGTGGCCGGCGTGACCTTGGCGAAGACGTTGTTCTGGCAGTACATCCAGCAGTTCTCGCAGCCGAAGCACTTGCCGCAGCTGAAGCAGCGAGTGCACTCGATGAGTGCGTCGTCATCCGTGACACCGAGATCGACCTCATCGAACGGATTCGCGAGGCGATCCTCGGGGCTCTTGACCTGGCGTTGGGTTCGATCGATCGGTTCGTACCAGTCGACCTTGAGCTTTTCCGCTCGGATCATATCGCCACTATTGACCTCTTTGAGGGTCTCACCTTGGAGGTGGGAGTGGATCGCTTCCGCCGCCTTGCCCGCCTGACCAATGGAGGTCGTGGCGATGCCGAGATTGATGTTGTCGCCGCCGGTCCAGATGCCGTCGACGCCGGTGAATCCCCAGTCGTCGCCGTTGAGCCAGCCGTCGCCGAGTTCTTTGGATTTCATGGCTGCAAGGTCGGGCTTCTGGCTGACGGCGGTGATCATCGTCTCCAGCGGCAGCTCGTAGGTGTCGCCCTCGATCGGGACCGGGCGCCGGCGCCCGGAGTCGTCGGGCTCGCCGAGCTCCATCCGCTGCACCACCATCGCCTTGAGGGCGCCTTCGTCGTCGCGGAGAATCTCGATGGGCGCCGCAAGGTACTCGATCTTGATGTCTTCCTCGATCGCCTCGTCGATCTCACGCTCGATGGCCGGCATCTCGGCCCGGGTGCGCCGATAAAGGATCGTGACCTCGGCGCCGAGCTTTGAAGCCATGGCCGCCGAGTCGGCGATCAGTCTCTTCGAAACCCGGGCGGCGTCGATGGCGGTGTCGCCGCCGCCGATCACCACGACATTGGAGCCGATATCGACCTTCTTGCCGGAGTTGGCGTGGTTGAGGAACTCGGTGCCGGTCCAGATTCCGGGACCCTCCTCACCTGGAATCCCCATGTTCTTACCCTGGTGGGCGCCGATGGCGACATAGATCGCGTCGAACTCCTTACGGATGTCGTCGAATGAGACGTCTTTGCCAATCTTGGTGTCGCACTTGAGGTCCACCCCGAGATCGAGGATCCGCTGGATTTCGCCGTCGAGCACTTCGCGTGGCAGCCGGTAGACCGGAATGCCGTAGCGGAGCATGCCGCCCGGTTTGGGGAGACTCTCGAAGACGGTCACCTTGTAACCGCGGCGGGCCAGCTGATAGGCGCAGGACAGACCCGAGGGACCGGCGCCGACAACCGCAATCTTCTGATCTTTGGCGTCCTCGCTCTCGATCTTCTCCGCCTTGAGGTCGTGGTCGAGGGCATAGTCGCCGATGAAGCGTTCGATCGAGTTGATGCCGACCGGCCCGTCCTTCTGACCGCGGTTGCAGCCGGTTTCGCAGGGATGGGGGCAGACCCGTCCCATCACCGACGGGAAGGGGTTGGTCTCCATCTCGATACGCCACGCCTGCTCGCACGCCTCGTCGAGGCTCAGACCGAGCTTCTCACGCAGGCTGATGATCGTCAGCCAACCACGGATGTCGTTGCCGCTCGGGCAGTTTCCCGTGCACGGCGGCAGGCTTTCGACATAGCGCGGACGCAGGGACGATATCTCCGAACCGCCGGCGCCGCCGGCCATGCGTGCAGCCGTCTTGCTCGATGTCTTCTTGTCCTTCTTCTTCAGCAGACCCATGTGTCACGCCTCCTCACTGGCAGCCGGCTCGATCTCACGAGATCTTCGCCATGTGCTTCTTGAACTCTTCGAGCTCACCGAGGATCTGGTCATGCTTCTGCTCGTCGACCAGCAGATATTTGAGCAGGATCTGCTGCACAGGCTCGGTGGAGTCTTCCAGGAGCTCCTTGGCGAGCTCGATGGTCTGACGCTCGAGCTCGTCGTGGGCCTCGATCTGACCCCAGATCTCGGCCAGGTCGTCGGGTGACAGGGTCACCGCAGCCCGGGTCATGCTGTCGATGATGAACTGCTGCACCCGGTGGTGCTGCACCGAGTCGTTGCGGATGATTTCCATGATCTGACGGATCAGGAGATTGTCGGTCTTCTCCATGATCTGGGCAGTGGTCTCGATCGCATCGCGTTCGATGCCCTGCCACTGACGCAGGACATCGACCCAGTGTGCGGTTCGTTCGGGTCCTGACATGCGCGTTTCTCGTGCCATCACATCCTCCGAATTTCGTTGTGGCGACAGGAAGCGCCCCCCCGAGCCGTGGGCCCGGGGGGCGCCCTGTGCTCAGCCTTCAGGGAGCTTCAGGAAGCGTCACATAGCTGCCGCCGGCGTACTTGTAGGTACAACGGCCGGAGTCGATGAGCATGCGAATCGCCTTCTTGCACATCTTCTTGTCGACCGCGTCCTCACCGAACTGGTCGATCATCGCCTTGGTGACGTCCATGGGTTTCAGATCCTTCTTGCCGTATGTCGACTCAACCAGCTCGAACATAGAGTCCGCGATCTGGTCGATCGTGACTTCAGCCATGGTCTCCTCCTAGTGGCGCAGTTGCGCCGTACGGGTGTATGTCTCACCCGCATGTTTGAAGTCGTCGATGTGGTACTTGGTGAACTCCTGTCCGATGAGTTCGAAGAACTTCGGCCAGCCGATACGGTCAATCCACTCGCCGATCCGCTCGTGCTTGCGGGCGTTGGCGGCGTAGGTTTCGACGATATTGACCACCGAATCGACCACCTCGGGCCAGTGCGGCGGGTTGTTGGGCAGGTAGGGGACCGCCAGCTTCGAGAACTTCGGCGGCACCCGTGAGTTCGAGACCTTGCCACCAACCCAGATCGAGATGCCGTCCGTCTTGGCGTTGTTGATGGTGCACGCCGGGCACACCGTGTAGCAGTTGCCGCAGTACATGCACTGCTCCTCGACGATTTCCACCGATTGCACGCCGTCGACCGTCGCCGGCCGGATGGCGCCAGTGGGACACGAGGCGACGAGGGTCGGGATCTCGCACATTTTTGGCAGGTCGTCATGGTTGATGACCGGCGCCCGGGTGTGAACCCCGAGGATCGCGATGTCGGAGCAGTGGACCGCGCCGCACATGTTGAGGCAGCAGGCGTAGGCGATCCGCGTCTTCGCCGGCAGATCCTTCTCGCCGGAGAAGTATGGGAAGAGCTCGTCCATCACCGACTTGACCACCCCCGAGGCGTCCGACGCCGCCGAATGGCAGTGGACCCAGCCCTGGGTGTGGACGATGTTGGAGAGCTTGCTGCCGAGACCGCCGATCGGGAAGCCCATCGCATCGAGGTCCTTGATCAGGGGCTCGATCTTGGATTCGTCGACGACCAGGAACTCGACGTTGTTGCGGCTCGTCCACCGCAGGTGGCCGTCGCTGTACTTGTCGGCGAGGTCACAGAACTCGCGAATAGTGGTGATCGCCAGCAAACGCGGCGACGCGGCGCGGACGGTGAAGAGCTTGTCGCCGGACTCGGCGACGTGCACCATCACGCCGGGTTTGATGATCTCGTGGTAGTCCCACTTGCCGTAGTTCTTCTTGATGACCTCTGGCAGGAACTTCTCGTAATGTGGGGGTCCGATGTCAGTTATGCGTTCTTCAGCCATGTGTTCCTCCCTTCCTATTCCGCACTGTCTTCGAAGATCTCGTCGTCGAAGAAGATGTAGGGGTTCGTGCGCGGGTGCATCACCATCTCGGGCACCGGGTCGAGTCCGATCTCCTCGAGGAAGTTGGACAAACCAACGCGCTGGATGAACTCACCCGTGCGCTCGCGAGCCTTGCCGTGCTCACCCCAGAGGTCCCAGATCGCTTCGGTGAGCTCCTTGAGGTCCTCGTAGTCCGACTCCGGATCCATCTCGAGGAAGGGCACGAAGACCGACGACAACAGGGCGCCGCCGACGATCGGGGCCTTCGAGCCGATGAGGATCGTCGCGCCGCGCTCCTTGCCGGGTTTGAGCGCTTTCGGCATCAGGTTGATACAGTGCATGCACTTGACACAGTTCGAGTTGTCGATGTCGAGGGTCGTGCCGTCCCATTCCATACACCTGGTGGGACAGAGGTTGCAGACCTCAACGTTAATGTCCGTGCCGTTGGCCTCGTACTCCTTGACCTGCTCATGGTTGACCTGGATGTCATCCTTCCAGACACCGATCACGGAGCAGTCCGAGCGCGCGATGGAGGCCACGCAGTCATTCGGGCAACCCGCGAACTTGAACTTGTACTTGTAGGGGAAGAAGGGGCGGTGGAGCTCGTCCTGGAAGTGCTGGGTGATGTTGTAGCAAGCATCGAGGGTGTCGTAGCAGGCCCACTCGCAGCGCGCCGGGCCGACGCAGCAGCTCGGGGTGCGCATGTTGGAGCCTGAGCCGCCGAGATCCCATCCGTTCTTGGTGAGCTCGGCAAACAGGGGTTCGATAGCCTCCGTCGTCGAACCGAGGAAGACGATGTCCCCGGTCGAACCGTGCATGTTGGTCAGACCCGAGCCGTGCCGGTCCCAGATATCGCACAGGGTGCGGAGGGCGTCGCTGGTGTAAAACCAGGCCGACGGCTGGTTGACGCGGTGGGTGTGGAACTCGGCCACTCCCGGGAACTCGTCGGCGAGATCCGAGTAGCGGCCGATCACTCCGCCGCCGTAACCCATGACCCCCACCAGACCACCGTGCTTCCAGTGGCTGAGGTGCTCCTCGTAGGAGCGTTCGAGCTGTAACAGAGCGTCCCTCGTCATCGGACGGTGGGCCTCCTTCTTCATCTCCTTGACAAAGCTCGGCCACGGACCATCCTCGAGCTCGTCAAGCAGCGGCGTCGACGCCTTATTCTCTTCCGTCATGGCCACTCCTTTCGGGTTTCGGTTGATATGAATGCTGAAAAGACGTTCATTTTGATCTCATCTCTTTACCCTTGGATGAGCGGGACGTTCACCGCCACACCGCCCAGCAGTCCTCGGTCGTCCAGAGCTTCTCGATTTCGTCGCGCACCGTAACCCCTCCCAGACACCACACACACGCAATCCGCTCCCAATGGTGCAACCGCTGTGCCAGAGGCTCGCCCCGGGCGATATTTCACAAATATTTGAGAAAAAATAACTTCCACCTGGATTAGTGAGGGAAACTGGTTCGCGTAGGATGCGCATGTTACCGGGAGGTAACGAGGGTCGAATTCAGTCTGGGCCTATCTTCTCAGCTGGTTTCGTAGCGAGGGCGGCGAAGCGCTAGCCCGTTCCTATCCAGAAACTCTGGTGGGAAGTGCGCAGTTCTCGATTCAGAAACGAGCGACTTTTCTGCAAGGTCAAGGAAGGTTAGGATTTGCGCGGAGGCGTACTCGTGTACGCCGCACAAGGAAATCCGAAGCCTGACGCCGAGATTGCAAAAAAACGCCGTTTCTGGACGAGGGCTAGCCCGCTTTTCTCTCCGCCCCCCCCACCTACCGCTTTTCCGGCTGCCGCGAACGCTGAAATGGAGGGCGGTGAGAAAAGCGGGTTAGTGCCACTCCCAATCGATGAATCCGGGCTGGACGTCGACCATCGCGTTGACGATGAGCTCGACGAGACCGCCATAGTAGATGCCGGCTTTCTCCCAGGCATCGTAGTAGGCGATGATGTCGCGGATTTGGCCCTTGCAGTTGGAGCACGGCGCACAGAGGTATTTCGGATGTTCTATGTCCATCGGCTCGTCCTCGAAGGCCTCTAGAATCTGCCGGAACTTCTTGCGGCCGGTCAGGCGGTGGCGCCAGTCGGAGAAGTTGTGGCCCGACATGATGGCGAAACCGGAACCGCCGCCGCAGCAGTAGTTCTCGACCCCGTGCGGCGTCATCTCGCGGAAGCGTCCCGGCGGCAGGATTGCTTCCAGGATCTCGCGCTGGGGTGACACTATCCCCATCAGCCGCACCAGATTGCACGGGTCGTGGAGGGTGACCGGGAAGTCGTTGCGGCTCGGGTCAAGCTTGAGCTTGCCCGAGCGGATGATGTCACGCAGGGTGACCATCGAGCTCTCGCGCGGGATGTTGAGGTCGCCGGTGAGGATCTTGTCGGCGATCACGGTCAGCGCCTTGTGGGCGTGACCGCACTCGCCGAGCACGATCTTCTTGACGCCCAGATCCCTGGCAGCCGAGGCGTGCTTGATGGCGACGCGGGCGAACTGGATATCGTCGTACCAGACGCCGTAGTTGATGCCGTCGTACGCGACAATCTCCGATGACAGGGTCCACGACAGCCCGGCGGCCTCGAAGACGGTTGCGAAGGCGCCGGGGTTCTCGGGCCACGCCATGATCTCGCCCGCGTTGTGGATGAGGAGGATATCGGCGCCCTGGACGTCCCACGGGGTCTCGATCTCGATGCCGGTGCGTTCGGCCGTGTCCTCGTCGATGAACTCGATGTTGTCCTTGACGACCAGCGGGGTCATGCCGGTGGAGGACCCAACCTTGAGCTGCAGCACCGAGCCGTCAGCGTGCAGCTCCTTGGGCACGATCCCCATCTCCATCGAAGCGATCTTGCGGATCTCGCGCGACAGCAGCGCATTGTCGACGCCGATCGGGCAGGTCTGGGCGCAGCGGCGGCAGAGGTTGCAGCGGTAGGAGAGCTCGATCAGGCGCGCCACGACCTCCCAGTTGAGGTCAATGTCGCCGTGAACCTTTGTTGATGCCTTTTTGACGTACTTGAAGTAGATCCGGCGCAGGATCTCAGAACGGTACATCGGCCGGTAGAGCTCGTTCTCGCCGCTCTCCTCATAGATCGGGCACGCATCGGAGCAGGTCTGACAGTGGGCGCAGTGCTCCATGGACATCTCGAACGGCTGCAGAAAGGTCCAGTTGTCCTCGACCGTCATCAGCTTTTCAAGACCGGACAGGAAGCCCTTGACGAGACGGTCCTCCTCCTCCTTCGACTTCGGTTTGGGGATGTTGACCGCGATCGTGTCGTCGAGGACCACGTACTTCTCGCGCTCCTCATCCGTCAGTTGGGCGAACGGCGGCTCCTCGTCGATCTTGTCAAATGGCGGCGGCAGCGGGATCTGCTCGAGCGCCTCGATGCGTGCTAGCGGCTCACCGGAGTTTTTGGCGATGTCCTTGACGCTCTGCGGCTCTTTCATTTGGGTGGTTCCTCCGGCTCTTCGGTGGCCGCTTCGAGCCACGTTTTCTTGCCGTCACCTCTGATGTGCGGCGCCGACCACGAGATTGGCTGGTTCAAGAGCTCGTGGATGGTCGCCTCCTGGTCGCCGCCGCGAAGATTGGGATCGTCCTTCCAGCGGATGGAGTGGTAGGCGAAGTACTTGCCGACGAAATGAGACATGTGGGTGGTGGGGATGTAGGCGACCAGGAACGAAAGCAACACCACCGACAGAAGCGGCAGGATTGTCGCGGCGCCGCCGCCCACAAGCGGCACCAGGTTAAATGTCACCAAATTGGCGACGAAGCCCGACACCAGCGAGAAATCGCGATCGACGAGCAGGAAGGTCAGGAGTGCAACGCCGAAAGCGACCACGAAGATGATCAGGTTGAAGAAATCCGCAGGGGCCGTGTAATCCCGCATGTCGCGGCTCACACGACGTTGATAGAGCCCGATCGCCCCGACGAGCCCGAGCACCAGACCCGCCGCACCAAACAGCGGTACCAGGATCGAGAGCACCCACGCCGCCGGTCCCGCGATCGAGGCCGGCATCACCGCAGCGACCACGCCGCCCACCATCATCAGGATCGTCGCTGCGGCCACCAGGTAGAGACCGAAGTGAAACGGGAAGGAGCGAGTCCAGAGCTTCGGGTTGTGCTCGCGCAGCGCGACCAGGAAGAGGATCTCCGGCACCATCACCTTGAGCTCGCCCAGGAGGGAAACTTGGCGTTTTTTCTGCCACCAATCGCTCTCCTCGAGGTAGGAGCCGCCGTACGCGGCGCGGCCTCCCCCCTCGTGGGCGACGGGGTAGAGCTCCCATCTCAGATGCATCGGCATCCTCGACCAGAACACGAAGCGCGCGGCGACCGCGATGAGGAAGAAGACGATGCCGAGGTACGCGATGACGTAAACGAGAGTAGTCATCAATATCACTCCTCTCAAGAGATTATAAGACCACCGTGAGAATAGCGATAGCGATTGTAGGTACGGGGCAGATCTTGAACAGCTGTCGCAGCCGGGCCCCGCCATCGCAGTCACGATTCCGGCCCAAAATTTGCAATTTCCATTCCCTAGCAATCTTCTCGGAATTCCAATCGTCCAACCCATGACGGCCGGGGTCTCCCAGAGGGTGAAAGGTTGTCAGCACAGGGGATTCACCGTCGAGCTGCGACCCCGAAACACCCCTCGACCTCACCCCTCACCGGAGTCGAGGTCGCGGGAAGAACGCCACCGTTACATCTTCGTAACAGGCTCTTTGCTCTCATCGGTGGCGATTCGCTTCCGGACCACGTTGGGGATCAGCGACAGCAGGACGAAGAACACCGCAGCAATGCCGAGGTACCACAGGGTTTTCCCAAAATCTCCGGTCCGCACCGAACCGGCGGCGAAGTTGAACGCGATGGTCGCCGGCAGCATGCACGGCACGGTCACCAGCACATACGTTCTGAGCGGAATGTCGGTGAGACCGTACACGTAGTTCTGGACGTTGAACGGGAAGATAGGCACCAACCGCGTGATCAGCAGCATCCGCCATCCCTGGCGGGCGACCCCTTCGTCGATCTTCCTGAGGGCCTTATTTTTCTCCACCATGCCTTCAACCATGTCCCGCGCGGCGTACCTTCCGATGAGAAAGGCCGCGATCGCTCCGAGGTTGGCGCCGATCGTCGTCCACACCGTTCCCCAAACCGCGCCGAAGATCAGCCCGCCAGCGATCGTTATCGCGAGACCTGGAAGGAAGAAAACGGCGGCAACAATCCACAACAGGACGAATACCAGCGGCGCCCAGAATCCGAGGCCGGCAAACCACGCGTCCATACGATCGATGTTGTCGACCGATAGCAGATCGAAGGCGCCGAGTCTCCACGCGAGGAACAGGCCTGCCGCCACTCCGGCCAGACCAAGGACGAGCTTTGGCCAACTCCGTCCTACATCAATGTCGTCCATCTTGTAGACGTGCTTCATTGCTGCGATCTCCATCTTAGACATCTGTACCTCCGACCGATCCATGGGTACTTTTCCGGAAAATGGAGAGAAGTAACCGCCTTCGCCACGGAGCACCTCAAAATCCAGGATTTGGGACCGGGAATTTACCTCGCAAATGGCAACATGGAAATCAGGGCTCCTCACCCTTGATGAGGCGATCGACAAACGCGGGGAACCATGAACCCTCCGGAACCTGGATCTTCCACCCGTTGACGAAGTATGTGGGGGTGGAGTTCACGCCCAGCACCTTACCGAGGCTCATCTGCCCGTGCACGGCTTCAATTGAGGGCTTCTTCAGATAGCAGGCCCGAAATTCAGCCTCGTCCAGCCCCTGTCCGGCAATGAAGTCCAGCGACGTGGGCGTCACCAAGGAGACCTCCATCTCGCGCTGAAGGCTGTAGAAGATCTCCTTGAACGGGATCAATCGCTGCGGATCCTGGAGAGCCACACACCACGATGCGCTTGCGGCGCGAAACGACCAGGGATGGATCTGGGTCAACGGGTAGCTCACCATGCCGTGGTGGATGGCGCCTGCATGCTTGCCGAGCACCATCTGGATGATCGGCCACTTGCCCTTGCAGGCTGGACACTCGAAATCCGAGAACTCGACGATCTCCACCTTGGAACCGGCGCCGTCCTCGGTGTCCCACATCACGAGGTCGCTGTCGGCAAAGAGGCGCCGGCGAAAGGCCACCGGATCATCATCGAGGGGCATCTCCGAGGCCATCACCAGGTACTTGCCGTCAGCGGTGATTGCTGCCGAGCGTCGATACTCCCCATACCCGGTGTCAACCAGAAGGGTCAGAGGGATGAGAGCGCCCGGGCGACGCGGCCCGGCATCCCACTCCACCCTCGAATTGAGATTCATCGACGCTTTCAGGGCCTCGGGGAGGAAGGTCTCGAGAAAGGTCCTCACGGCGGCCGGTTCGGCCCCCGCGCCCTGAAACGGTAACTCGCCAACACTTCCGAGCCACGCGGTGTCGGTCGCCTCATCGACGAGAACCGTTGGTTTCCCAGACAACATTCTGCTCGCACAAGTGCGCTCGACGGAGACGACACGGTAGGACCCGGACGGGGTCTGGTAGCGGGTGTTCTCCACCAGATTGAAGGTCGAGTCCGGGTACCAGGCAATGGCACGCTGGACAAAACGGACCGTCCGCTCGTCCGGTTCGGGGGTTGCAGGGTCCTGCGCCTCAACGGTGGCTGCCCCCGCAATCACAAAACCGAGCGAAATCATCAACTTTTGACAGAGTCTCATCCTCATTCGTTACTCCCGTTGAAATTGTAACAGTCGCTCGCGGAGTTGTTAGCTATCAGTGATTGGCTTCATACCAACCTCATAGCCGTCGGCTGTGCCTACTAGGTCTCCCCGCCTTCTTCGACCTCTTCCGCCGGCGGCGCCTCCTTCGTGCCGGGGAGCAAGCCAAGCGCCTCACGCAGCTTGACCTCGAGCTCGCCGGCCACATCCGGGTTGTCCTGCAGGAACTGGCGTGCCGCCTCACGGCCCTGGCCGATACGGGTGTCGCCGTAGGAGTACCAGGACCCCGACTTCTGCACCAACCGGTGCTCGACGCCGAGGTCGAGGAGCTCGCCGGTGAAGGAGATGCCCTCGCCGTAAAGGATGTCGAACTCGGCGACCTTGAACGGCGCCGCGACCTTGTTCTTGACCACCTTGGCCTTGGTGCGGTTGCCAATGACCTTGTCCCCCTGCTTGATCGAGCTGGTGCGCCGGATGTCGATGCGCACCGAGGTGTAGAACTTGAGGGCCCGCCCGCCGGTGGTGGTCTCGGGGTTGCCGAACATGACGCCGATCTTCATCCGAATCTGGTTGATGAAGATGAGGCTGGTGTTCGACTTGGAAACGATGCCGGCAAGCTTGCGCAACGCCTGTGACATGAGCCGCGCCTGCAGACCCATCTGCGCGTCCCCCATGTCGCCCTCGAGCTCCGCACGCGGAACCAGCGCAGCCACCGAGTCGATCACGATGGCGTCCACCGATCCCGAGCGGATCAGAGTCTCCGTAATCTCCAACGCCTGCTCGCCGAAATCCGGTTGTGAGATCAAGAGCTCGTCGAGATTGACCCCGAGGTTTTTCGCATACTCGGGGTCGAGGGCGTGCTCGGCGTCGATGAACGCGACCAGCCCACCCGCCTTCTGCGCGTTGGCGATGATGTGCAGGGCGAGGGTCGTCTTGCCCGAAGCCTCGGGTCCGTAAATCTCGATCACCCGGCCCCGCGGCACACCGCCGACCCCGAGCGCGGCGTCGAGGGTCAGCGACCCGGTGGGGATGACGTCGATCGGCATCCGCGGCTTGTCGCCGAGGCGCATCACCGAACCCTTGCCGAACTGGCGTTCGATCTGACCGATGGCGGTCTCCAATGCCTTCATCTTGTCGGTCTTGTCATTCTTCTGACTCATAAGAAGCTCCTTACTGCGGATGCAGCGTGGCGGGACCCCGCCATCGTAGAAGCGCCGGCCGAGCGCGTCAAGATCCCGAGCTAGTTCCCGGGCTCGAACGCGATCTCCGACAGCACCACCCCCAGGGTTCGGCGGTCGGCGCCGCCATCGCTCGCCGGGGTGTAGGGATCGCTCACGATCTCAACCTCCACCCGCCCCCCCTCAGCATCACCCCCCAACACCTCGACGTCAAAGAACGCCGGGGCCGGGCCGACCTGGAGGGGCCCAGCAGCGCGGCGACCGGCCACGAACAGGACGGTACGCGCCGGCGTCGGTCGCGGCGCCCACAGCCGGAGTCGGAGCCGGCCCTCCCCGGCGGACGCCCGCAGGACCGCCCGTGGGCCCAGCCAGACCCCCTCGCCGGCCTCGGCAAATTTCTCCGCACCGTAAGCTCCCTCGAGCTCCACCTTGATCGCATCCCGCTGCCAGGGGTGGGCCACCGGCCCCGCCCACGGCTTCTCCGGACTGAGGGCCCGCAACTCGTACAGCTGCAGCGCCAACGGCCGCTGATCCTCACCACCCGGCGGGAAGGCGGCGGCGCGGGTGAAACGCAGCTCGGTAACCCTGTCGACCGCGTCCGGAGGGACCCGGAGCCACAGCCGTTGCTCGCCTCCCTCACCGTCGAGGAGCGCCAGCTTCTGCCCGTTGATCTCGATCACCACCGGCGCCACCCCCGGCGCCGGCCGCAGCGCGAGGCCGAGCTGGGTGCCCTCACCGAGCGGCGGCAGCGCCATCACCGCCTCGACGCGCCCCCACATAAATCTCCGGCCGCTCGACTCGTGCTCGGCCGAATACCAACCGAAGAGCGGCAGCGGGCTATCCTCAATCACCCAGGCGTTGAGGAAGCGGTCCTGGGTCAGTGGTCTGAGACGATCCGACACGTCTCCCCAATGCCGCTCTTTGCCCTGCAGCGGGCCGGGGTAGAGATGACGGTGGACAGTAGCCACCACCCACGCGCCATCGACCCCGTTCCACTGCCCGGGATCCCACGGCGACAGGACCCACGGCGGGTTCTCCTCGCCGCGCCACTCGAGCAGGTGCCACAGATACGACGCAAAGGGGTGGAGCTCGGGCTCGAGCACCACCGTTCGGCCGGTATGCAGCGCGTCAGATCGCGCCTCCTGCACCGCGATCCATACCGGAAGTTGCGTGGAGTGCTGTTCCGCCACCAGCGGCAGGCTGTCGCATCCGAGCCACGCCGCCAAACCCAGGAGCCCGACGCACCCCACCGCCGCGGGCGCGGTCGCGGCAGCGCCCGCCACCAGCGGCGCGAGCGCCATCTGCACGCCCGCCGCGTAGCGACCGGTGGTCCGATTCTGCATCCACACCAGCTGCGCCACCGCCGTCACCAGGACCACGGTCCACAGCAGCGCGCTCCGCTTGTCGACCCGACGCGCCCATACGACAATGCCGAGGGTTGCTGCTGCAAGAAGCACGGTCGCCGGCGCCACGCCGCCAAGTCCCTTCACCAGACCGAGGTCGGCGTACCCCCCCGCGTTGCCCACGAGACGCGAGAAGTGCCGTTCGGAGTGGGCGATAAAGGGTGCGATAAACGCCGCCCACCCACCCTCGGCGCGGACCATCATAAACACGGCAAACGCAGTGAGGGCGGAGCCCGCCGAAACCCCAGGCAACAACCGCCGCCACGGTCTCACCGACCACACAGCACCGATCCACAGAAGCGCGAGAACCGGCAGGAGGTTGGGACGAACGAGGAACGACGCGGTCACGAGAAGACTGAATGCGGTGACTCGGCGGCCCTCGAGACCGCCGGCGACCACTACTGCCGCACCCAGCGCCAGCACCGTGGCAGCGGTAGTGGAGAACCCACGCACCGCATAGAGCCACGGCCCCGGGGCTGCGAGCACCACCAGCGCCGCCGCCACCGCCACGGCAGGCGGCGCCACCCTTCGGCCGAGCGCGGCCAGCAGCCACAGCGCGATGACGGAAAAAGCCGCCGAAGCAAGCTGAAGTGCCAGCAACGGATCCTCCGTGAGAGGTGTCAATAGATGACCGATCGCAAGCCACCCCGGGAAGCCGGGCGGGTGCGGGAAGTGGGCCGCGAGCTCGAAGTGAAGGATGCCGCGCGCAAACAGCGTTTCGTCCCACTCCCACGGACCGTTGGCGAGGTAGGCAAAGCGCGACCACATCAGAAGCACGGCGGTCGCCGAGGTGAGCAGGACATCGAGGACGCGACGCGGCAGCTGGAAGAGGAGCAGGGCGTGGATCAAATCGTCCGCAGTCTTCACTGCGAAACCTCCACCAACTCGTCGGAAATCCGCTGCTGGAGATCGTGCTCGAGGACCAGGGACGAGATTTCTTCCATCCTGCGCGCCTCGGCAAACGGCGCCGCGCAGGCATCGGACGGTAGAGGTACCAGGGTCCCGATATCAAGGCACCTGCCGCCTGCAAGTGAGCCGTCCCCCTGCAAAAAGAGGCGGCGCGCATCGCGCCAGCATCCGTACTCCCCCACCACCGGCCCGTCCCCGGGCTCACCGAGCAGGTTGCGCCCGACGAAGGCGTACGGTGCGGGGTCGATGCCGAGCAGGGCGAGCACAGTCGGGGCCACATCGACGTGACCCGCGGGCACCAGCCGCTCACCACACAGCCCCGGAACTCCGGGTACGCTAATGAATAGCGCCACCTCCTGGCTCAGATACCAGCCCGCCGGGTCGAAAGTCGCACCCAAAGCCGACGCGATCTCCGACCGCCATTCAAAGCCGGCGTCGTGGTCCCCCCAGACCGCGATCAGCGTGTTGTCGGCCAGTCCTTGTCGTTCGAGATCGGCCACGAACTCGGCCATGGCCTGGTCGAAGAAGTGCATCGTGTGGAGGAAGTTGCCAAACGGTGTGCCCTGCCAGCGACCGACGTCGAGTTTCTGGAGGTGTTCCGGAAAGCCCTCGAAGGGGTGGTGGAGGGACAGGGTCAGGAGATAGGCGGCGAACGGCCGCTCCATTGATCCCAACCGCCGTGCTATCTGCTTCAGGAAATCGCGGTCTGAAAGCCCCCAACCGACGTTCTCACCGGCTGAGAACTCATCGGCGAAGAGACTGGTCGAAAAACCGTAGGCAGGGTGCGTCCGGCGGCGGTTCCAGAACGCGCCGTCGTAAGCCACCGCCGACACCGAGTGATAGCCGCGTCCGCCAAGCACCTCGGCAATACCCGTAAAGTCGTTGCCCTCGAAACGAAACGCGGCCGCGCCGCCGGAAGCCGGCGTCAGCGAGACCTGGGTTGCCAACTCCGAGTCCGACGACCGGCCCTGGCCCGTCTGATCGGTAACGTTGGAAAACCACAGTGCCTCCTCGACCCAGCGGTTGAGGAACGGGGTGACCTCTCGACCCTCGATCTCGAGCCCAATCACGAAGGCCTGCAGGCTTTCCACCTGCACCATCACCAGGTTGGCGCCTTCGGCGGCGCCGAACCAGGGCCCGACGCCCGCCCGCTGAGGCGCTCGCGCGCGAAACCATTCCCTCGCCCCGACGACAGTCTCGACATCGAGCTCGCGACTCAACACCCGCCGTGCGAGAAGCGCGCCGGCGTCGGCGGCATGAAGATTCAGCACTCCGATCTCCTGCGCCACCATCACCCTGCGGAAGACCTGCCGATAAAGACCGGGCTGGGTCATGGCGAGCCGGACCCCCGCCACGGTGCCGGCGAGCACAATCGCACACAGGACGACGACGACGCCCCGCCGTCGCGGGCGGATGAGGCACCGCAAGCGGGCCGCGGTAAGCACTAGCGCCACACCCGCGATGAGATCGAGCCAAAACCAGATGTCTCCGGGTTCGAGGAGGCTGCGAACGCTGGCCTCGACGCGACCCAGCTGACCTGCGGACAGGAGTTCGGCCGGCGACGGCAGATCGCCGAAGAATCGCAGGTGAACCGCATCTGCCCACAGCACGAAAGTTGTCCCCGCCGCGAGGCCCCACCGCGCCCAGCCGCGGAAACGCTCGGGGAGCGCCTCGATGGCCAATAGGCAGGCCGCCGCACCTCCGCAGATCATGAGCCAACCGCCTGCGGTCGCGGGGAACCCCGCGGCGGCCAGAACGGTGGATTGTTTGACCGCCAACGCGCCGAAACACCACAGGACGTCGCCGACGGCAAAGAACACGGCCCACCGTCGCGACCCCCCGCCAACTACAGCCACCGCGGCCGCCGCCGCGAGAAGGCTCAGCAGCGCCCACCACCGCGGGTCGGAAACGGGGTCGGAAACCACCCGCACCGCGTCTACCGGCGGCGGCGAGGACGCACGTTCCGAGAACCAACACACTCCCTCTTCCACCACGTCCCACTGCAGGCGGTAGCTCCCCGGGCGCTTTGGGGCGACCAACAGCGCGTCGATCTCGACCGTGTCGCCGGGCCCGACCTCGCGCGGAAACCGAGTGCGGCGCCCCTCCCAGTCAACGATGGCGCCGTCCTGATCGAACCAGTGATAGGAGACCGCAAAGCTGCCGTGGGCGCGCCAGGTGCGCCGGCCCTCGTTGCCGAACTCGAGGTTCACGCGAACCTCGGCGCCGGCCGCGAGGATGCGAGGCGCTCGGCCCCGAACTATCGAGAAGGCGTGGTCGTCAACCGGGAGCGCTGCCTCAGCCGCAACTCCAATCCAACCGGAGATGATGATCCCGGCCGCGACAACCGTAACCCGCCAGCCCATCGGTGCCGCGAGTATACCGGCCGCAGTTGACACCTGGTGAGAAGAGCAGGGTTAGCCCGCGCTTCCCTCCAGAGTTTCTGGATGGGAACGGGCTAGATCACATTCGGGAATAGCACCACAAATGCCAGCCAGGCCACCGCCAGGGTCAAAATGAGGTTGAAGGACTGCCCGACGACGTACAGGATCAACGTCTTGCCACCTTCTAACTGCTCGGCCATCTCCTTGAAGTTGGATTCCAAACCGATGGAGACAAATGCCAGGCAGAAGAACCAGCCCCGAAGGGGATTGGTCACCGCTTTGATAACGCTTGATTCCACCAACTTGAGACCGTTTCCTTCGAAGAGCGAGGCAAATAGCGGCACCAAGAAGAAGGAAAACAGCAGCGACGCGGCGACGAAACCGACGATGAACTTGGGAAACCTGACCCAGATCTGAATTAAACCAGGACGCGGAGCGCCCGGAACCCGCTCAATAGATGTGATCCAAAACAGAGCCACACAAAACCCGACCACGCCGATCAGGATGTTTTGGATCATCTTGACAACCGCGGCCACGGCTTCGGCTCGTGGCCCGAGGAAGGCGCCTGCGGCCACGACGGCGCCAGTGGAGTCGATTGTGCCTCCCATCCACGCCCCACCCAAGACCGGGCCCATGCCGACGGCACTAATGAACATTGGCATGAAAATCATCATCAGCACCGTGAAGATCAGCGTCATTCCAACTGCGAGAGTCAGTTCCTCCTTCTTTGCGCGTGAGGCGGCAGCCACCGCGATGGCCGCCGAAACGCCGCAGACCGATGTTGCCGCCGCGATGATGATGACCAGCGATTTGCTGGCTATCTTCAAAACCCTGGTACCGAATAACCACATGAATATGATCACTGTAGGCGTTACCAGCCAGGCCACCATCAGGCCTGGAACGCCGATGCTGAGGATTTTCCCAAACAGGATCTCAGCCCCCAGCAGCACAAGACCTGTCTTGATGAACATCTCGGTTCGTATGCCGGGCTTGAGCCATTTGGGCGTGCCAACCGTATTGGAGATAAGGAGGCCGAAAGCCAGTGCCCAAGCCGCATAGCTCAGGCCGTAGGCTTTGATGGTGTACTGGTTGGCAATGGTGAACGAGATGATGCTCAGGACGAAGATGGCCAGAAACGCCAAAGCGTACTTGATTGTATTCTGCCCCATGCTCCAGATCCCGATCGCGGTCAGGAGCATGATGCCGATCATGGTGACCAGGAGCGGCAGAACGATCGATGCTGATCGCTCTGCGGTCACGGTCACTTTCCCTTTCCCAATATCGACGTTCGCGGAGGGGAGGAGTTGCGATACGTATGCCTCCGCTCCCATACCAGCGGGATCCGGCCTCTCCTTGGCGAACTCCAGCGCCGTCGTTCCGCCAGCCAGCTGAGTCTTGAAGGCGATCGTCTCCCCATCTCCGGTCCGGGATGTGGCGACGTGTAACCGCACTCCTCCTTCGGCGGGCACGATTTCAGCGATCGCTCCTGCTTTGGCCGCGTTGATCCTGTCCGCCAGCTTCGCTAACGTCGTGCCTTCGTTGAGGTCAATTGGGGTCTTCTTTGCATGGTAGAAGACATCCGCCGGGTTGGTATTCCATTTGCCCATTTTCGGGACGTTCTTGGCGGTGATGATGTCGGACAAGGTCAGTATGCCAAGTACCGTGGCTATCAGAAGAATGGTCAAACCGAACCAGACGGTCCACCAATCTTCCTCAACCAACAAAGGACTGCGCTTTTTTTCGCTTGTCATCACCTTGCCCTCTCGTTATCTACATCGAGGCGGTGGTTCTTTTGATAATCGACGAGTCATCTGCTCTCCGTCCGTCTGCCCACGAGGTACATACGACGGACAGCCTCGCGCCAGCACAGGGTCCATGAAGCGGTCGAGCACCTGGCAGATTCCCGCATGGCCCCGTGCCGACGAGTAGGCGGAACCGAAGACAGAAAGGTAGGGAAATTCCGCTTCGATAGAAGCAGGGTCGTCGACAAATTGGCCACAATGCTGACAGGTGATGGGTTTCTGGACCGACACAGTTGGCACTTTCGCCTTCCCCTACTCGTCGCCAATCTCGCTGAATCTCCGATCCAGCTCATCATACGCTTCCTGAGAATCAACCGGGCATTGCAGCTCACAAGGCCAGCTGGTGGTTCAGGATACAATTAAACAGTGGAAGAGACACAACTTCCGGCCGAACCCACTCGCCTGCTTGTGGTCGAGGATGATAAGCCGCTTGCCGAGGGACTGTGCGGCAACCTCGAGCTGGAGGGCTTTTCAGTTACGTGCGTAGGAACCGGCGAGGCAGGGCTGGCCGAGCTCGCCGCTTCGCCCACAGACTTCGACCTGCTGATCCTCGATATCATGCTCCCTGGGATCGACGGCTTCGAGGTCTGCCGGCAACTGCGCGCCGAAGGCAATCAGATCCCCATCCTTTTTCTCACCGCGCGCGGCTCGGATGCCGACCGTATCCTCGGCTTGCAGCTCGGCGCCGACGACTACTTGACCAAACCGTTCCTCGTCGAGGAGCTCGTGTTGCGGGTGCGCGGGATCCTGCGCCGCGCCGAGTGGTCGCAGACTCCTGCCCGAACCGGTCCGGTGGTCCAGATCGGAAGCAACGAGGTCGACATGGACACCATGCGCGCAACCACCGCCGCCGGTTCGGTTGCGCTCACCGAACGCGAGGTCATGTTGGTGCGCTTCTTCTCCGAGAACGAGGGCCGGGTACTGACCCGGGGCGAGCTCCTCGAACGGGTCTGGGGCTACACCTTCGACACCTCGACCAGAACCCTCGACACCTTCGTTCACCGCCTCCGAAAACACTTCGAGGACGATCCCCGCCACCCTTGCCATTTTCATACCGTGCGTGGCGTCGGTTACCGGTTTACGTCAGAGGCCGAGGAATAAGAGAAATCCACCTCTTCAGTTTTAGGCCGTGGAATCGCGGCGATTCCCCGGCCTAAAACTGAACATATCGATCGCCCGCTTTACCGGCGATCGATGTTGAAGTCTTTCATCTTGCGCCACAACGTTACTCTGGAGATGCCGAGGCGGTCGGCTGTTTCCTGTACCCGCCAGCCGCAGCGTTCGAGGACCTCCCGAATCAGGCGTTCCTCGAGGGCGGCCATCGGGCTGGGCGCGCGCAGGAGCTCATCCACCAATGCCGTCTGGTAGCCGTCAACCGGCAGATCGGTCTGTTCGATGCGGTCCCCCGCGCAAGTGATCGCCGCCATCAGCACACCTTCGAGATCTGCGAGACCGCGGTCGAGCGCCATCCGGGTGAGCCGGTCGAGGGCATCTGCCGAGACCTTCTTGCCCGGGGCGAGCTCTTCCACCCAGGCTCCGATCATTCGCGGCAGATCCGCGGACAACTCTTCCAGACTCGGAAGCTCCAACAGCTCCAAAGTGGCCTCGATCTCATCGGCGCCGGACGCACCCACGACGACCCGCCAACCGTCCGGGCGTTGTGCGCGAAGAAGCGAACCGGCGTGATCTCCGAACGCATACGCCGTTCCCGGCGGCCACGGGTTGACGTCGTCCCAGCAGCCGGTCCATCTGTGAAATAGCTCCTCGGGCACACCGGAGCAGCAGTGAATCGCGCGCGCCGTGTCATGGCAGGCGGGTGCTTCGCCCACTATCAGCACGTCCGCGCGATCCTGGGCGAGGATCTTCACGCGCATGCGCAATGCTTCGGACGCAGCGGACGACCCGGCCATGAAGAAGCCTGGCCTGGGCGATGTGGGGCGGAGTATTTCCACCGCACCCCAAAAATCTCCGTTTTCGGCCCGCAACGGAACGACCGTCACGTCGAGTGACACCTCACGACCGTCTTTCGTTTGATACACCGTGCCGAAATCCTCGACCCGATCGAGTCCGGCCTCCAGAGCGAAGGTCAGCGGGCATGCATTCTCGCAGTCGACGCCCCGCGTGGTCAATCGACACCGCCCACCCAATGACTGACCCTTGTCGTAACCCAGCAGTCGCCGCGCGACGACGTTCGCATGGATCAAGGTGCGTTGGTCGTCGAGAACGATCACCGCCTCGCCGAGCCGGTCAAGCACCTCGACCCACCCACCACCCAGGGGATTCCCATCATTTCGTGCCACGCCTGGTTAACAGTCCGAGCGGTGGGTTTTATTCGCTAACCCGGTCTTCTCACCGGGTTTCGTAGCGAGGGCGGCGAAGGGTGGTCAGATGTTGGGTTTTTCGCGAATCGGGCGACGCAGGCGTAGTCGCACTACGTTGAGGAGCACGATTTGCGAAAAACACGACAGATGATTGTCATTCGCCGTCCGTAGTAGACACCCGGTGAGAAGACCGGGTCACTTAACGCTCGACCTCGAATCCTTCCTCGCGCTCCGGCTCGGGGTCGCTGAAATAGAGAGCCGTGTGGGCGACCGGCAGAAACATAACGTGGGTCTTGCCCTTGATGGGGACCTCGACCTGGTAGTAGCCCTGCGGAGAGATGGACACCAGCGTCGCGGCGGTCCCTTTCGCATCGATCAGAGGACAGTAGACGGAGACCTTGCCGGGTATTTCCATCGTGGGCTCCTTTTCGTGTATTCGAGTTTATCACCGCGGGAGGATGCCAGGCACGCCGGCATGACGTTACTCGCGGCCTTGCGGCCGCGGTGAAGCACCGTCGCCAGCGCGTGGCTCATGGCCTCCTCCTTCGGATGAGGCCTGAGCTCACTCCGCTGCCGCCGGCGGTTTGAGGACAGCATCATGTCGGGATGCCAGGCACCTCCGGTGAATGCGGCTTAGGCGCGTGAGGGTGTGTTCCGGAGGGGGTTTTCCGGCTTGAAGATCCCGATTCTCCGCGGCGGCATTGCCCGTGAGTGCCCCCTCTGACGATATTTGGGCCAGAGTCATCCACTCGCAACAAGAATCCATGCTCCCAAAATCGTCAGAGACGGCACGTGCGGTCAGCACGGACGGCGCGCCGACTCAACGCCCCGAGTGGAGAATGACGACCGGGGTGGAGCTAATACCTAATACCTTCCTTGCGACGAGGCCCTCCGCAACACCGCCACGCCGACTGGGGTCTCCGGGCTCGGGATAGGAGTTATAGGGGTGTCAAATCCGAAATCCGAAATCCGAAATCCGAAATTGCCCCGTCGGGCGGGTGCTACACTCCCTCGGACCTTTTGGAGGCCTGATGAGAGCACTGCGAATCCTGACATCCTTGACATGCATCCTGGTGGTGACCGCCCTGCAGGTTGCTGCCGGAGAGCCCGTTCACGTTCTGGTGGCGAACGACGATGGGATCGACTCGCCGGGCCTGGCCGCCATCGCGGCGGTGCTCGCTGCTGATCCGGGGTATCGGGTGACGGTGGTCGCCCCCAAGAGCCAGCAGAGCGTGTCAGGCCACGCCCTCATCACTCGCCGCGAGGTGGAGGTGACCGAGCATGCGCCGGTTGCGGGCGCCACAGCCTGGGCGGTCGACGCAACGCCGGCCACCGTGGCCCGCCTCGCACTCACCGCGCTGCTGGTGGACGACCCGCCGGCCCTCGTTGTGTCGGGAATCAACCGGGGAGAAAACGACGGCCTTGGCGCCTGGACGTCGGGAACTGTCGCGGTTGCCCGCGAGGGGGCCTATGCGGGCATCCCCGCGGTGGCGGTGTCACTGCAGTTGAACTGGGACGACCCACAGCCGGATTTCGAGACGGCGGCGCGATGGGCCAAGCCGATCGTTGATGCGGTGCGCGACGAGGGACTGCCGCGAGGCGTGTACCTCAACGTAAATGTTCCGGTCGACCCGGCCGCGATTCGTGGTTATCGGGTGGTGCGCATGGGTTTGAATGAGTCGGAGGAGGCTCGATACGTGCTGGCCCGCGCGGACTCGGACGGGACCCGCTGGTTCGTCAGTCGCTGGAAGCCGCCCCTTCAGACTGAGCCCGGCGAGGATACCCACGCCCTCAACGCGGGTTGGGTGACGATCGTGCCCCTGGGTCTCGACCAGACGGCGGAGATCGCCTTTCCGATGCTGCAGCAGCTGCCGCTGGAGGCGCCTCCGATGACCCAGAACGAGGAGCGTTGACAGGTCGGGCCCTTCGCCCTAGAGTTGGGTCCCCCTTTCTGTGGGGTCGGTGCGCGTGCGCGGAATAGGTGTAGCGTAGCCGTTGGAGGAGTCGAATGGGACGACGGATAACCCGAAAGCAACTGAAAAAGGACGATGAGTTCCTCTCCGCGGCGGAGGTGATCTTTCGTTGGGTCGCCGGAAATTGGCGCCCGTTGATCGCCGGCATTGGCGCCGTATGCGTCGTGGCCCTTTTGTGGTGGGCAGCGAACTCGTGGATGGGGGCGAGAGCCGACGACGCATCGCTCCTCCTGCACCAGGCGGTCGTGACCTTTGAAGGCGAAGCCGTGCAGGGATCATTAGTCCCGGCAGGCGACGTGGATGCCGCCGAGCAGCAGTTTCGCCAGGTTGTGGAGAGCTATGGGCGTACCGACCAGGCCGACATGGCGAGGCTCTATCTGGCGCGAATCGCGCTCGGCCGTGGAGAAACGGATGAGGCGCGCCCAGTACTGGTGGAATTGAGCCGGCGGCGCACTGATGACGTGATCGGGCGGCTCGCGAGCTTCGACCTCGTCAAGCTGCGCATTGCTTCGGGCCAGAGCGCGGAGGTGGCGGCAGAGCTGGAAGCGATCGTATCCGGGCAGTCTGCCGGCCTGCCCCGCGACTTCGCCCTGTATCAGCTGGGTGAGCTCTTCGCCGATGAAGGCCGGCCCGATCGTGCGCGGCCGTACTTGGAACAGCTCGTCGAGGAGTTCCCCGAGTCGCCGTACCTGAACAACGCCCGCCAGCGGCTCGCCGAGCTCGGGTAGGGGTCTTAGCCCGCATTATTCATGAGGTCTTTACTGTGGCCGACGATGTACCGCACCCAGCGGCGTTTTCTCCCCTCGGGGTGCTCGACGTGCTGTCAAGTACGCCTCCGCGCCCCTCGGGTCGAAAACACCACTGGGCACGGCACCTCGCCGCCCTCGCTACGAGACCTCATGAATAATGCGGGCTGCTTGCCGGCCGACCGATGAGCTTTGTCGAAGCGATTGCCGCCAAACGCGACGGTGAAACGCTCGATCGAGAGCAGATTGTTACCTTCGTGCGCGGGGCGAGCGACGGGTCGTTGCCACGAGAGCAGCTCGCGGCAATGCTCATGGCGATCTGTTGCCGCGGCATGGGGCCCGAGGAAACACGGTGGCTGACCGAGGAGATGCTGCACTCGGGCGAGGTCTGGAACCTGGCGGCCGATCGACCCGAGGTGGTGGACAAGCACTCCACCGGCGGCGTCGGAGACACGGTATCGTTGATCCTTGCCCCGCTGCTCGCCGCGGTCGGAGTGCCGGTGGCGATGATGGCCGGCCGCGGCCTCGGACACACGCAGGGGACCCTCGATAAGCTCGACGCGATTCCGGGTTGGGACTCCAACCGAGACCGCTCCGAGACCCTGGATCTCATTGACGCCTGCGGCGCTGCAATCGTCGCTCAGACTGAGGAAGTGGCGCCGGCCGATCGCACGCTCTACGCGCTGCGGGACGTCACGGCGACGGTGCCTTCGCTGCCCCTGATCGTGGGCTCGATCATGTCGAAGAAGCTGGCCCTCGGGGCGGGGGCGCTGATCCTCGACGTCAAGTGGGGGAGCGGAGCCTTCCGAAAGACGGTGGATGAGGCGCGCGAGCTGGCGGCGGCTCTCCGTCAGGTGGCGATCGATACCGGAGTGAAGGCCCAAGCCCTGATCACCGACATGAACCAACCCCTCGGGCCTGCTCTCGGGACCGCCTGCGAGGTGCGCGAGGCCCTCGCGGTGCTTTCAAGCGGCGGCGATCCGCGGCTGCGCGAGGTCAGCCTCCGCCTCTGCCGGGAGGCCATGGTCCTCAGGGACTGGGCGCCTGCGGAGGCGGATGCGGCGTTGACGAGAGCATTGGAAGATGGCTCGGCGGCTCAGGCCTGGGAGAGGATGGTCACCGCCCACGGAGGTGACCCGGACCCGGACGTTCTCGCCCGGCCGACGAGCACGATCGAGGTGGCTGCTAATCGCGACGGTTTTGTGACCTCGTGTGCCGGCGAGGATCTCGGCCGGGTGGCCGCCGAGGTCGGCGCAGGCCGACGGCGGGTGAACGAGGAGCTCGCCCACGGCGCCGGTGTCCTGGTCCATGCGCGTATCGGCGACCGGGTGGAGAATGGCCAGCCCCTCGCAACCTTGTTGATCGGCGACCGCGAGGCGAACGAACAGGAGCTGGTCGACCGGATCCGCGGCGCGTTTGCCATCGGCGACGAGACCGTCAAACCACCGACGCTCATTCTTGGAACCGTCGATGACATCGCAAAGTAATCAGTGATCAGTCATCAGTATGCAGCCAAGTTCTGACCACCGATTACCGATCGCCAATCACTGATCACTGAATACTTGTCGCGGGAGCGGCGGCTATACTGGATTTCCAAACTGGAGGTGAGATGACACAGCGCAAACGAGTTCTGGTTACCGGCGGTGCGGGTTTTCTCGGATCACATCTGTGTGGCAGGCTGTTGGACGAGGGGCTCGAGGTGGTGTGCATGGACAACCTCATCACCGGTTCGCTCGACAATATTGAGAGCTTTTTCGGACGCCCGGAGTTTGTTTTCGTCCAGCACGACGTGACCAACTTCATCCATGTCGCGGGGAAACTCGACTTCGTCCTCCACTTCGCCTCTCCCGCCTCGCCGATCGACTACCTCAAGCTGCCCATCCAAACCCTCAAGGTCGGCTCCCTCGGTACCCACAAGGCGCTCGGTCTCGCCAAGTCCAAGGGCGCTCGCTTCCTGCTCGCCTCGACCTCCGAGGTCTATGGCGATCCGCTGGTCCATCCTCAGCCCGAGGACTATTGGGGGAATGTCAACCCGGTGGGCCCGCGCGGCGTCTACGACGAAGCCAAGAGGTTTGGTGAGGCGATCACCATGGCCTACCGTCGCCACCACGGTGTCGACACCCGCATCGTCCGTATTTTTAATACCTACGGACCGAGGATGAGGGCGGGGGACGGACGGGTGGTGCCGACCTTTATCTGCCAGGCGCAGGCCGGCAAGCCGCTGACCGCCTTCGGCGACGGCTCACAAACGCGCTCCTTCTGTTTTGTCACCGATTTGGTCGAAGGGATCTGGCGCCTCCTCAACTCGGATTACACCGAACCGATGAACATCGGGAATCCGGCCGAAATGACGGTGCTCGAGTTTGCCGAGGAGATCCTGCGGATCACAGGTTCGTCGTCTGAGATCGTGTTTGTGCCACTGCCGGAGGATGATCCCAAGGTGCGGCAGCCAGACATCACCCTCGCCCGCAAGATCCTCGACTGGGAACCGCAGGTCCTGCTCGCCGACGGCCTCAAGGAGACCGTGGACTTCTTCGCGAAATAAACGGGTCCGTGCCCGTTTCCGTGCCCGCCGTCCGCCGTCCGCCGTCCGTGCGACTGCGTTGCTGCCTGTTTTCGTGCCCGCGTCCGTGCTTGGGCTCTGGAAAGGCGCTGCCGCGAGAGGATGCCAGGCACGCCGGCATGACGTTGAGGACAACGTCATGCCGGGATGCCAGGCACCTCCGGTGGACGCGCCCTCGCGGTCCTCGCGACGAGACCATCCGCGACAGCGCCAGGCCGGCCGGGGCTTCCCGGCGAAGGATTCAAGCTGCGGGACGCCAAATCCGAAATCCGAAATCCGAAATCCGAAATTCCTATCCTGGCAGCAATGCTGCCGCCAGCACCTCGTCGATGTGTTTGACGAAGATGAACCGGAGTTGCCGGCGGGCCGAGGGAGGGAGATCGATCAGGTCACGTTCGTTCTCGGCCGGCAGCATGACGTCGGTGATGCCAGCGCGCAGGGCGGCGAGGACCTTCTCCTTGACCCCGCCAACCGGCAGCACATCGCCGCGCAGGGTGATCTCGCCGGTCATCGCGAGGTCGTGGCGCAGCGGACGGTTGGAAGCCACCGAGACGATCGCCGACAGAATGGTGGCGCCGGCCGAGGGACCGTCCTTGGGAACCCCGCCCGCCGGAACGTGCACGTGCAACGCGTGTTTCTTGAACCAATCGGCGTCGATTCCAAGCTCCGACGAACGCGCCTTGGCCAGCGACAGGGCGGCGGCCGCTGATTCCTTCATAACGTCGCCCAACGATCCGGTGAGCTCAAGACCGCCCTTGCCAGTCAGCGGGATCGCCTCGACCAACAGCACGTCGCCGCCGACAGGGGTGTAGGCGAGCCCGGTGGCGACGCCGATACGATCGGTCTCGAGAGGATGGTCGGAGAGGAATTTTGGCGGACCGAGAAGACGCTCCACGGTCGCCGGCGTGATGCGATGTACGGCGGGCTTTTTTTCGGCTACCTGCACCGCCACCTTGCGGCACACCGATGAGATCTCGCGTTCGAGATTTCGGAGCCCGGCCTCGCGGGTGTGGCCGGAGATCAACCGCCCCAGGGAGGAGGTGGTGAAGGTCAGACCGTGGTCGGTGAGCCCGGTCTCCTCGATTTGGCGCGGGATGAGGTGGCGCCGGGCGATCTCGAGCTTTTCTTCTTCGGTGTAGCCGGATAGGCGGATCACCTCCATACGGTCGAGGAAGGCGGGCTGGATCGTCTCCGTGACGTTACCGGTGGCGATGAAGAGCACCTTCGAGAGGTCGTAGACAACTCCCAGGTAGTGATCGCGGAAGGAGTCGTTCTGCTCGGGGTCGAGAACCTCGAGGAGAGCGGACGACGGATCTCCCCGAACGTCAGCGCCGAGCTTGTCGACCTCGTCGAGCATGAAGACCGGGTTCGACGTGCCGGCCTGTGACAATCCCTGGATAATGCGTCCTGGCAGGGCGCCGACGTACGTTCGGCGGTGGCCGCGGATCTCCGCCTCGTCACGCACTCCGCCCAACGACGAGCGAACGAACTCGCGCCCGAGGGCGCGTGCGATCGAGCGGCCGAGAGAGGTCTTCCCAACCCCCGGCGGACCGACGAAGCACAGGATCGGGCCCTTGCTTTCGGGCCGAAGCTGCCGCACCGCCAGGAACTCGAGAATTCTCTGCTTGACCTTCTCGAGGTTGTAGTGATCCTCGTCGAGGATCGTCCTCGCAGCGGCAATATCGAGGTTGTCCTCGCTCAGCTTGGACCACGGGAGCGAGGTCATCCAGTCGAGCCAGGTCCGCACCACGGAGGACTCGGCGCTTTCTGGATGCATGGTCCCAAGACGCCGCAACTGCCGGTCAACGGCCTCTCGTGCCTCCTCCGGGAGGCCGATTGCTACCGCCTTTTCGCGGTAGTCGGCCATCTCCCGTTCGACGTCATCCACCTCGCCGAGCTCCTGCTGAATGGTGCGCAGTTGTTGCCGCAGAAAGAACTCACGCTGACTGCGATCGATCTCTCCTCGCACCTGGGACGAGATTTGCTGTTGCATCTCGGCCAATGCGAGCTCGCGCTCGAGCAGCTCGTTTACGCGGCGCAGTCGCGGCAGGGCCTCGATTGTCTCGAGCACTTCCTGAGCGTCGGCGATGTCGAGCCCAAGATTGGATGCCGCGAGATCGGCCAACCGCAGCGGATCCTCGAGGCTGGAGGTGATGAGAATCACCTCGGGAGAAATCTGCTTGCCCATGGTGCTAACTCGCTCGAGACCCTGGCGGATCGAGCGGACAAACGCCTTCAACTCGAGCTCGGAGGGACCGGGCGACGGCTCCTCGAGACGGGTCATCCTCGCCTCGAGGTACGGTTCGGTGTTCGTGAAGTAATCCACCCGTGCGCGTGACAGCCCCTGGATCAGGACCCGGACCGTGCCGTCCGGAAGCTTGAGCATTCGCATCAAGTGAGCGATGCAGCCGGTTTGGTAGAGCTCCTCGGGGGACGGCGTCTCGTCCTGTGGGTTTCGCTGTGTGAGCAGCAGAATCAGGCGATCTCCGGAGAGTGCTTCATCGACCGCTCTCATCGAGATCTCCCGCCCGACGGTCAGCGGGATGATGACGAAGGGGAAGAGCACGGCATCTTTGAGCGCCATAACCGGCAGAACGTCAGGGATGGTGATCGTTCCCCGCGGTTCGAAATCGTCGGGGATCTCGGGAGAGTCTGCCATGCGTAGTTGTCCTTTTCACCTAAAATGAGCGGTTCTGCCGGTGAGAAGCGCTCATTCTGGGTTTCAGTCGTCGTGCTGCTTCAGCAGGGTCTTGAGCTCGTCCATGAATTGGGTCACGTCCTCGAATCGCCGATAGACGCTGGCAAATCGCACGTACGCGACCTGGTCGAGACGTCGAAGCTTTTCGATGACGAGATTTCCGATTTCCTCGGTGGACATCTCGCGCACATCGCGCGCCGCGAGGGCGGACTCGACCGAATCGACCACCGCCACCAGATCCCGGCGCGGAACCGGCCGCTTCTCGCACGCGCGGAGAAGCCCGGTGAGGAGCTTCTCGCGATCAAAGCTCTCCCGACGGCCGTCTCGCTTGACAACGGTTGTCGGCAGCTCGTCGACTCTCTCGTAGGTCGTGAAGCGCTGCCCGCATTCAGCACACTCGCGGCGGCGCCTGATCTCGATGCCCGAACGAACGTCGCGCGAATCCACAACCCGGTTGTCCGGATGACCGCAGAACGGGCAGTTCATTCCTCTGTCCCCTCCGCCGACATGGCCTCAACCTCGCGTAGTTTGACCCCCAGCAGGGGCAGACACAGGAGCCCGATGATGGTAATGGGAACAAAGCAGATTGCGTGATAGGCGATGGCGATTCCGGTGGCCTCGTTGAGCCCGATGCCAAAGAACATTGTCATCCCAACCTGGGTGGCCTTGTGAAACCCACCGACGCCTCCCGGGGTGGGCACCGCGAGCCCGATCACCGCCATGGTCACGATCAGATAGGCTGCCCGCAACGGCAGGTCGACGTCAAATGCGAGCAGGGTCAGACGCACCTGCCAGCAGATCACGTACCACATGACGATCGATGAAATGAGGGTGATCAGAAGGTCACGAGGGCGTTGGAGGACCCGCAGTCCGTCCAGAAAGTGATTGCAGAAGTTTGCGAACGGCTGCTTCCAACTCTCCTTGATCCATGCCACCGGGCGGGTGAGGATCTCGACCATGCGGTCTTGATACCGGAACAGACCGAGCAGGATCAGTGTGCCGACCAGGAGCCCTCCGCCGACCACATAGCCGCTGAGCGAGAGCAACTCGAGGTAGTGGCGCGCCCCCTCATCGAGGTCCGGCATCTGCGGCGGCCAGACGATGAAGATGAGAAAAAAGAAAACCACGGTCCACAAATCGAAGACCCGCTCGGTGAGGACCGAGGCGAGGCTCGCCGAAGCCGGGATCTTTTCTCGCCGGGCCAGGAGAAGGGGACGGATGAGATCACCCATCCGTGCCGGTAACAAGGAAAGGGCCGCGTAACCCACGGCGGTGGTGATCACGACGCTGGAAAGGCGCACCCGGCCGACCGGCAGGAGGATGAACTTCCAGCGCAGCGCTCGGATGAAATAGGACAGAAGGGCGACGAGCATCGCAGCGATGAGAAGGCGCCCATCGGCCTCTGCAAGGACTTGGCCGACCTTCGCGAAGTCAACGCCCCTCAGGAAGACCGCCAGCAGCACGATCATCAATACCAGGGACACGCCCACGCGGACGGTACGATTCGCCATGCGCCATAGGGTAACACCCGCGTCCGCGCCCGTCTCCGTCTCCGTCTCCGTCTCCGTGCCCGTGCCCGCGCCCGGGCCACGCCGCTCAGGCAAGTGTCTTCCAGCCTGAACCCCCCGATTCTCCGAGGCGGCATTGCCCGTGAGTGCCCCCTCTGACGATGTTTGGGCCAGAGTTATCTACTCGCAACAAGAATCCGTGATCCCAAAATCGTCAGAGACGGCACCTCCGGTTCGACAAAGACGCCACGCCGACTGTGGGCTTCCGGCGGAGGATGCAAGCTGAGGGACGGCAAATCCGAAATCCGAAATCCGAAATTCCTGCGATGGCCGTGCGGCATTCCTAATTCCAAATTCCAAATTCCGAACTCGTGTCCGCTATCATAACCCTCATGCCCGATTCTTCCGTCGATCCGCCGGTCAGCGTCCGCTCCCATCCTTTGTGTCTTGAACACGAACCCGGGCTTGGACATCCGGAGGACGCGAACCGTGTACGGGTCGTGCTTGACGCCTTGACTGCACGATCGGAGGGTCGGTGGGTGGTTGATGAAGAGAGTCCACTGCCATCTGAAGAGGATGTGATCGGCGCTCTTGCCTGGGTGCACGATCGGGATTACATCGAGCGCGTTCGTGAGGCCTCCAAACAGGGCAATGGATGGCTCGACTCGGAGGATTGTAGAGTTTCACCGGGGACGTTCTCGGCCGCTATGGCGGCGGCGGGACTGGCATTGCAGGCGGCGCTCGACATGGTCAACGGCCGGGTGAAGCGGGTGTTCGTAGTGGCCCGTCCGCCGGCGCACCACGCGACCGAGAACCGAGCGGCGGGTTACTGTTTCTTCAACTCGACCGCCCTGGCCGCCGAGACTCTGACTCGAAGCTGGAACCAGCCGGTGGTGATCGCCGATTTCGGCGCTCTTCACGGAGACGGCACTCAGCAGCACTTTTTCGATCGCGGAGATGTGGGTTTTTTTTCGGTTCATCGCTACCCCGCCTTTCCGGGGACCGGCGGCGCGGACGAGATCGGTGAGAACGAGGGTCTGGGCGCGACGCGGAATATTCCATTGGCGGGTGGATCGGGCGACGACATTATCTGTGCCGCGTTCGAGGATGCCCTTGCCGAAATCTGCTCCGAGGTGCGCCCTGCAGCGATCGTGCTGTCAGCTGGATTCGATGCCCATCGTGACGACCCACTCGGTGGGATGTTGATGACCGAAGCAGGCTTCGGGCGACTCACCGCCGCCGCTGTTGCGGCCGCGGAAACGTGGTCGAATGGACGAATGCTGTCGATTCTCGAGGGTGGATTCAATCTCGAAGCGCTGGCGAATTCTACTCGCATTCACGTTGAGGAATTGGCAAAAACCTCGACCCATAATCAGCAAACGTATTGAAATCTATTGCGTGATCCAGATCACGTCGATATCATTGTATTTATGGGAATGAACGGTTTCTGGGGACGCAAACTCCTTTTATTTCGCCACTTTTCTTGACCCTAGATATGCCGTGGTATATCATAATTAAGATCGTAATTGGCTCTTGGGAACCACCGTTTAGAGGAGGACTCGCAATGCGTTACAAAGGAACCATCGGAGCGCTTGTACTGCTGACTCTCCTGCTGCCGATAAGTGCCTATGCCGAGACGATTTTCTGGCTCGATACACCGGCCGATGGTGCCACGGTTTTCGGGCTGGTAGAGGTCAACGGTTTCGTCGTCGACAGCGGCGAACAGTGCGGTCCCCAGTGGACGTGGAACACTTGCCAATGGGCTGACGCTTTGGTGAGCAAAATAGACCTTTACGTGGATGACGAGTTTGTCGCCACGGCGAATCTCGATCAGCCGCGCTACGACGTTCTCCAAGCCTACCCATGGTATGCGGGGACACCGTATTCGCAACCCGGATTCGTGACGTCCTTTGATTCGAACTTTTTCTCGGATGGTTCTCACACGCTCTTCCTCGAAATCACGTTTTCAGACGACACCACTCAAGACTACGGTCTGCGATCGGTCGTGGTTGACAACGATCGCAACCAGGCGCCCCTCGGTGAGCTCGAGCTGCCGGGCTCCAATCAACCGATGAACGGCGTCTTTCCGGTGACCGGCTGGGCGCTTGACGACGAGTCCATCGATTTCGTCGAGATCATGGTTGATGGTTTGGCGATGGGTAACGCGGTGACCGGGGTTCATCGACCTGATGTTGCACATCGCTTCCCCACCAATCCGAATGCCGAGTACTCGGGCTTCGTGCGCATGCTCAATACCACCTCGCTCAACAACGGCATCCACGTCCTCGCGGTGCGGGTTGTTGACAACGAGGGCGCTTCGCGGGTGATCGGCCGACGGTTTGTACAGACCTTCAATACCGGATCCAACTTGCCTCCGTTCGGCATGATCGACTGGCCGACTCCCCGACCACGTGATGTACGCGCCGAGTGTGCGCCGAGTCGAAGTCGTGTCGACTGCCGCCGTGGTCGGGCGCCGTCTTTCGACAATCCCGCACAACGAATGGAGATGGTCGTCGGCTGGGCCCTCGACGTGGGTTCGCGGACCGACTCGCGGTGTGGCCTACGTCCAGCTGTTGCTCGATGGCAACATCCTCTTCGACACCAACGAGGGCAGCTTCTACTGGGATCCGCCGAGTGGGACTTCAACTACTACGCACGAGCGGATGGATGTCCACCGGCTCTACGTCGACGTCCCGAACTCCAAGCACTCGGGCTTCTCGTTCCTGATCGACGTGGACTATTTGCTTCTGGCGAGAGGTTACAGCCAGGGTTTGCATCTGTTCAAGGTGCGTGCGGGCGACCGAGAGAACAACGTCACCGATATCGCCCAGCTGCCGGTGATCTTCGACTGCAACGACGACCCCGACGACTCCGCGCGGGGCGACATCTGGACCCGGCGCACATGGAGCTGTGGCCGGCACGGTCGACATCACCGGTTTTGCGCAGGAGGACTTTCTGAGGATCGACTTTGTCGAGATCTGGATCGATGGAGTGTACATCGGCAATGCCGACTACCCCCTCCCCTCGCCGAACCTCGGTGATCTCTATCCGTGGATGCCGCCGGGCTTCTCGGCGACCTCGGGCTATGCCTATGCTCTTGACACCGTCGCCGCGCACCTCGCCGACGGTGAGCACAGCCTCGTGGTGTGGACTGAGGATCGCCTCGGCGGCCGCAGCATCATCGGCGAACGCCGATTCGTTCTCGACAACCAGAGCCCCTGAGGGGCCGATCTGAACCGTGGAACCGCGACACCCCGCTTCGGCGGGGTTTCGCGTATCTACCCGGCCCAATCAGTTATGAGTTCTTAGTTTTGAGTTTTAAATTACGGACGGCCTTCGGGCGCGGGTTTCGTGGCGTTCACCGGAGGTGCCTGGCATCCTGACATGACGTTGTCCTCAAACCGCCGGCGGCAGCGGAGTGAGCTCAGGCCTCATCCGAAGGAGGAGGCCATGAGCCACGCGCTGGCGACGGTGCTTCACCGCGGCCGCAGGGCCGCGAGTAACGTCATGTCAGCGTGCCGGCAAACCGCCGGCGGCAGCGATCGGTGGCCGAGGCAAGGGATCGCCTGCCATCGGCCACTCGCTGGCGACGGTGCTTCACCGCGGCCGCAGGCCGCGAGTAACCTCTCGCGGCAGCGCCTCCCCGGAGCACAGGCACAGAGACAGGCTACAATACCGGGCGCGGGAGGTATTCGTGAAAGCTCTGTACTTCGAGGATCACGGAGGGACCGACCGATTGATATATGGTGATCGGCCGGAACCCGAGCCGGGCGCCGGTGAGGTCCGTGTGCGGCTCCGGGCTTCGGCTCTCAACCACCTCGATCTCTTCGTCCTCGGCGGCATGCCGGGGATGCCGATCGGTCTGCCCCACATTGGCGGTGCCGATGGTGCGGGCGTGGTAGATGCCGTCGGCGACTCAGTGGAGGGCGTGGAGGTGGGCACGGAGGTCGTCTTCGACCCCGGGTTGTCCTGCGGACGGTGTGAGTACTGCCGCAGCGGCGAGCAGAGCCTGTGTGTCCGATTCGGTGTGCTCGGCGAGCACTCGGACGGCACCTTTGCCGAGGCGGTGGTGGTGGCGGCCGACTCGCTCGCTCCGCGCCCCTCCCACCTGTCGTGGGAAGAAGCAGCGGCCTTCGGGCTCACCTACCTGACCGCATGGCGCATGCTGATCCACCGCGGCCGACTGTCCCCCGGGGAAACGGTGCTCATCCACGGAATCGGCGGCGGGGTGTCGTTGGCGTGCCTGCAGCTGGCCAAGCTCACCGGGGCGCGGACGATTGTTACCTCTCGCTCAGAAGAGAAGCTCGCTCGAGCGGTCGAGCTCGGCGCGGACGAGGTGCTTCCCGCCGGTGCCGAGGTGGCGCGCGGGGTGCGCCGGCTGACCGGCAAGCGCGGTGCGGATATCGTCGTGGACTCAGTTGGGAAGGCCACTTGGATGCAGAGTCTGAAGGCGGCGGCCAAGGGGGGGCGCATCGTCACCTGCGGCGCCACCTCCGGGCCCGACCCGGCGGAGGAAATTCGCCTGATTTTCTGGAACCAACTGAGCGTTATTGGTTCGACCATGGGTTCCCGCGAGGATTGGCGGCGGCTGGTCGCAGCGGTTGACGCCCACCGGATGCGTCCGGTCATCGACAGTGTGCTCCACCTGTCCGAAGGCCGCACAGGCTACGAGAGACTGGAGCGCGCAGAGCAATTCGGTAAGATCGTGCTGTCCAACGATGGGTGAGCAACGGCCGATCACGACCCGCTCACCAAAGATCTCCGACGCGGGGGAAATGCAGTCTGAAGGTATGATCGAAGCCATGGGTACGCCCGTCCACGAGGGGCTCGTGCCGAGGATCCTGACCCGTCCCGAGCACAAGTTGTCGAGGAAGGACATTTCGCAGGAGGCGATCAAGGTCCTCTACAGATTGCATCGGTCAGGATATGCCGCCTACCTGGTAGGGGGCAGCGTGCGCGATCTCCTGCTTGGACGACGTCCCAAGGATTTCGACGTCGCCACCAACGCGCGCCCGCAGGAGATTCGGCGCCTGTTCCGGAACTCTCGAGTCATCGGTCGCAGATTCCGTCTCGTGCACGTGTTCTTCAAAGGTGAAATCGTCGAGGTGGCTACCTTCAGGGCAAGCCCGGAGCCTCCCGAAACCCCCGATGATTGGGAAGAGGCGGAGGAGGAAGCCGCGGAGGAGGAGGCCGTTGCCGATCCGCCCCGGCCCCGCATCCAAGAGGACGTCTACGGGACGCCGGCTGAGGATGCGCGCCGCCGTGACTTCACCATCAACGCGCTATTTTACAATATTGCCGATTTTTCGATTATCGACCACGTCGGCGGTATCGAGGATCTCGAGCGCGGCGTGATACGGACGATCGGTGATCCCGACGAGCGTTTCGAGGAGGACCCGGTTCGCATGATGCGCGCGCTCGAGTATGCGGCACGCCTGGGGTTCGAGATCGGCCCGCGCACGATCGAGGCCATCGATCGCCAACGGGCGTTGATCTCGGAAGCTTCGACCCCACGGCTCACCTACGAGCTTCTCGAGTGCCTTCGATCGGGAAAGGCGACCGCGATCCATAAAGCCTGGCGGAAGGCCGGGGTGTTCACGCGCGCCTACAAGGACCTGCCAATCGACACCGATGAGAGTGTCCGCGTGCTGGAGATGGTGGATGCGGGAGTTGCAGCCGGCAGGCAGTTTTCCGATCCGAGCCTCATAGGCGGTTTCTTCCTTCCCAGGTTCCTCGTTTTGGCGGAAGAGGAGACTGACGAGAAGGGGCGGGTCAACAATGTGAGGGTCCTCGAACGTCTGCGGGAGACGTTGGATCCGGCCGCAGCGAGCATGCACTTGTCCAATCAGACCGTTCATCTGATACACCAGGGGTTGTTTGCCGTTACGAAGATGCGGCACCCACCGGAGCGCGGACGGCAGGTCTTGAAGCTCGCGCGACAGGGCTACTTTCCGGTGGCTTGGGAGTTCTTCGTTTTCGCCGCCGCGCTCGGCTACATCACGCCCGAAACCCACCAGGGTTGGAAACGCGCCCTGCGGAAGGTAGGGAAGCCGGAGATCATCGATCAGCCGCGGGATTCCGTCCAGGAACGGCCGCGTCCCAGCCCTCGTCGGCGCCCGAAGCGGCGGCGGCGGTGAAAGTGCTCTCTCGGCAGGTGCGGCATGGGAGGTGACGGGGCCGGGGCGGTGCGACGGGTCGAGGAGTTGCGCCGCTTGGTGCGGCGTCACGACCACCGCTATTACATCCTCGCCGATCCGGAGGTCTCCGACTTCGAGTACGACCAGCTCTACGGTGAGCTCGTGGAGCTCGAGCGACGGTTCCCGGAGCTGCAGAGCCCGTCGTCTCCGACCCAGAGGGTGGCGGGGGAGCCGCTCAAAGGTCTCGAGCAAGTGCAACACACGATTCCCATGCTCTCACTCGACAACAGCTACACGAAGGATGAGCTCCACGCATGGTTCGAGCGGGTGAGCCGGGAGCTCGGACGCGAGCCGGAGGGGCTTGCCGCCGAGCTCAAGATCGACGGGGCATCGATTTCTCTCATCTATGTGGACGGCAGGCTCGAGCAAGCGGTGACTCGTGGCGATGGGTTGGTGGGCGATGATGTCACCGCCAACGCCCGAACCATTCGCCAGCTGCCTCTCATAGTCGAGGGTCTGCCGTCCACGGTGGAAATCAGGGGTGAGGTGTACCTTGCCCGATCCGTCTTCGACGAGCTCAACCGTGAACGGCGTACCGCGGGCGAACGGGAGTTTGCGAACCCGCGCAACGCCGCCGCCGGCGCGATCAGACTCCTCGATCCCCGACAGGCGTCACGGAGGCGCCTCGGCGTCTGGTGCTACCAGTTGGCTCGTGCGGATGGTCACGGAAAGGACAGCCACGTGGCGGCGCTCAAAATGTTGCGCGGTCTCGGTTTCCCGGTCAGTCCGGGTCTCCAGCTGTGTCCTGGGATCACCGAGGTCGAGGCCTACATCGAAAGCTGGGAGGAGAAGCGGCGCAACCTCGACTACGATACCGACGGCATCGTCATCAAGATCGACAGCGCTTCAGAACGAGCAGCCGTCGGCGCAACTGCACGATCGGTACGGTGGGCGGTGGCCTACAAGTTCCCGCCCGAGGGACGCACGACCAGGCTCACGGACATCGTGATCCAGGTTGGACGAACCGGGGTGCTGACCCCGGTTGCCAGCCTCGAACCGGTTTCGATCTCCGGATCCACGGTGTCCCGAGCCACCCTCCACAACTTCGACGAGGTGGCGCGCCTCGACGTGCGGATCGGTGACACGGTGTGGGTGACCAAGGGCGGTGAGGTGATCCCCAAAGTGGTGGGCGTTGTCACATCGAAGCGTCCCGAGGACGCCGAACCGGTGATCGCGCCGGTAGTATGTCCGGTCTGTGAAACTCCGGTCGAGCGCGAGCCTGAGGAGGTTGCGCTGCGCTGCCCCAACCCGGCATGTCCGGCCGTGGTCGCGGCCGGCCTTCGCCATTTCGTGTCACGCGGTGCGATGGAGATCGACGGTCTCGGCGATCGCATGCTGGCGCAGCTAGTCGAGGCCGGCATGGTGACCGACGAGGCGTCGCTGTGGGATCTCGATTTTGATGCCGTTGCGGAGCTGCCAGGCTGGGGCGAAACATCGGCGACCAATCTCCATCGTGAGCTTGACGAGGCACGCACGCGACCCCTCAACCGGCTCCTCTTTGCGCTCGGGCTCCCGCATGTCGGGGAACGGGCGGCACGGTTGTTGGCCCAGCGATTCGGCAGCCTGGAAGAGCTGGCCACGGCAGACCCGGCGATGTTGGAGGAGATCGGCGGGGTTGGGCCGGTCATCGCCAATGCGGTGGTTGGATGGTTTGCCGATACCGGTCACCAGAGTACGATGAGGCGCCTGGTCGAAAGGGGGATCGATCCCCACCAAGAACCGGGGCGCGAGAGTGCCGAGGCGCCCCTCGCAAGGCAGATCTTTGTCCTCACCGGCAGCCTGAGCCGGTCCCGCCGCGAGTTCAAGGAAGAGCTGGAGGGGCTGGGGGCGACGGTGTCGGCATCGGTTTCTCGAAAGACCTCCTATTTGGTGGCGGGGGAGAAGGCGGGCAGCAAACTCGCCAAGGCGCGCGAGCTGGGAGTCGAGGTCCTAGACGAAGCGGGATTGGAGCGGTTACTCAAGTCGGTTGGGAGCTAGAAGATGTCGGCAGTGATATTTCTCGTGGACGATGACGACGGGTCCCGAGATGCGATGAAGCGGACTTTGGAGCGCGTTGGATACACCCTGCACGCCTTTCCCTCCGCCGAGGAGGCGCTCGAGCGCCTGCGTGAGGGTGAGCCTGTTGATGCAATCGTTTCCGATGTCAGGATGCCGGGGATGGACGGTTACGAGTTCCTGCGTGCGGTTCGTGCCGAGCATCCGAAGCTGCCGTTTCTGCTGGTGACCGCCTACGCCGAGGTCGAGGATGCGGTGTCGGCGCTGCAGGAGGGGGCCGACGATTATTTGACAAAACCGGTCAAGATGCAGGAGCTGCGGCAGCGGGTCCAGATGCAGTTGGAGCGTCGGGTGCTGTCGGACGAAAACCGGCGCCTCCACCAACGGTTGGAAAAGAGCTTTGGTTTCCAGGGTATCGTCGGTCGATCACGGGGTATGGAGGAGCTGCTCGACCGCTTGCGGATCGTTGCGCCGACCCGCTCGACGGTGCTCATCGTTGGCGAGTCCGGGACCGGAAAGGAGCTGGTCGCCAACGCGCTGCATCAGAACTCCCCCCGTGCGCAGGGCCCGTTCGTGGCCATCAACTGCGGTGCGATACCCGGTGAGATCCTCGAGTCTGAGCTCTTCGGCCACGAGAAGGGCGCGTTCACCGGCGCCCATCAGCGGCGCATTGGTCTCATTGAGCGGGCCTCAGGCGGCACCCTTTTCCTGGATGAGATCTCCGAGCTCTCACCCGATCTTCAAGTCAAGCTGTTGCGGGTGTTGGAAGAGCGCCGCATCATGCGTGTGGGCGGCGCTTCACAGATCTCGGTTGACTTCCGTCTCGTCGCAGCCACCAACCGCATCCTTTCCGAGTGGGTGGAAAGCGGCCGTTTCCGGCAGGACCTTTACTACCGCCTCAAGGTCGTAACGCTCGAAATCCCACCCCTCCGGGAGCGGCGGGAAGACATTCCTCTCTTCGTCCAGCACTTTCTCGAGCTCATCAACCGGGAGCTGGACCGCAACGTGCACGGTGTTCACCCCGCGGTTCTGTCGGCCCTCAAGCGTCAGTCGTGGCCGGGAAACGTGCGCGAGCTCCGCAACCTCATCGAGTCCATGGTGCTCTTTGCCGGGAACGATGAGATCGCCCTCGAGGACCTGCCGGCCGAGTACCGAACGCCGACCGAATCGTCCGTGGCTGAGGCGTCCGCCGAGTGGCGACTGCGTCCGATGGCCGAGATCGAGCGCGAGGCCATCCTGAGAACTGTTGAGCATACGGGAGGCCATCGCGCGCGCGCCGCCGATCTCCTCGAGATCGGGCTCCGCACCTTGCAGCGCAAGCTCAAGGAGTACGGCGAAATCGGCCCGCGAGGCGATGACGAGGGCGAATAGGATTTCGAATTTCGAATATCGAATTTCGAATTTTCCAAACAACCACCCGAGATAGGCGTGTTCACCGGAGGTGCCTGGCATCCTCCCGCGGTGATAAACTCGAATACACGAAAAGGAGCCCACGATGGAAATACCCGGCAAGGTCTCCGTCTACTGTCCTCTGATCGATGCGAAAGGGACCGCCGCGACGCTGGTGTCCATCTCTCCGCAGGGCTACTACCAGGTCGAGGTCCCCATCAAGGGCAAGACCCACGTTATGTTTCTGCCGGTCGCCCACACGGCTCTCTATTTCAGCGACCCCGAGCCGGAGCGCGAGGAAGGATTCGAGGTCGAGCGTTAAGTGACCCGGTCTTCTCACCGGGTGTCTACTACGGACGGCGAATGACAATCATCTGTCGTGTTTTTCGCAAATCGTGCTCCTCAACGTAGTGCGACTACGCCTGCGTCGCCCGATTCGCGAAAAACCCAACATCTGACCACCCTTCGCCGCCCTCGCTACGAAACCCGGTGAGAAGACCGGGTTAGCGAATAAAACCCACCGCTCGGACTGTTAACCAGGCGTGGCACGAAATGATGGGAATCCCCTGGGTGGTGGGTGGGTCGAGGTGCTTGACCGGCTCGGCGAGGCGGTGATCGTTCTCGACGACCAACGCACCTTGATCCATGCGAACGTCGTCGCGCGGCGACTGCTGGGTTACGACAAGGGTCAGTCATTGGGTGGGCGGTGTCGATTGACCACGCGGGGCGTCGACTGCGAGAATGCATGCCCGCTGACCTTCGCTCTGGAGGCCGGACTCGATCGGGTCGAGGATTTCGGCACGGTGTATCAAACGAAAGACGGTCGTGAGGTGTCACTCGACGTGACGGTCGTTCCGTTGCGGGCCGAAAACGGAGATTTTTGGGGTGCGGTGGAAATACTCCGCCCCACATCGCCCAGGCCAGGCTTCTTCATGGCCGGGTCGTCCGCTGCGTCCGAAGCATTGCGCATGCGCGTGAAGATCCTCGCCCAGGATCGCGCGGACGTGCTGATAGTGGGCGAAGCACCCGCCTGCCATGACACGGCGCGCGCGATTCACTGCTGCTCCGGTGTGCCCGAGGAGCTATTTCACAGATGGACCGGCTGCTGGGACGACGTCAACCCGTGGCCGCCGGGAACGGCGTATGCGTTCGGAGATCACGCCGGTTCGCTTCTTCGCGCACAACGCCCGGACGGTTGGCGGGTCGTCGTGGGTGCGTCCGGCGCCGATGAGATCGAGGCCACTTTGGAGCTGTTGGAGCTTCCGAGTCTGGAAGAGTTGTCCGCGGATCTGCCGCGAATGATCGGAGCCTGGGTGGAAGAGCTCGCCCCGGGCAAGAAGGTCTCGGCAGATGCCCTCGACCGGCTCACCCGGATGGCGCTCGACCGCGGTCTCGCAGATCTCGAAGGTGTGCTGATGGCGGCGATCACTTGCGCGGGGGACCGCATCGAACAGACCGATCTGCCGGTTGACGGCTACCAGACGGCATTGGTGGATGAGCTCCTGCGCGCGCCCAGCCCGATGGCCGCCCTCGAGGAACGCCTGATTCGGGAGGTCCTCGAACGCTGCGGCTGGCGGGTAC
>PVMK01119686.1_pt1 | contig 58168 bp, 47 predicted proteins | sample 1853481 | NCBI WGS metagenome assembly PVMK01 (sample SAMN08533507, study PRJNA380276) | Marine sediment metagenome, whole genome shotgun sequencing project.
CCAAAAGGACCTTGATCAAATTTGATCTCCTCGTTTCAGTTTTCAAAATTTAAAATGTGGTTTGGCACTACTTAGTGGATAATACGCCATTTAGAGTTACTGGTTATTAGTTATTCGTTATTAGAATTAGCAAGTCGGCTGCAATCGAGGTTTAGCCTACCCTACCATTAACCAATAACTAATAACTATCAGCTGGCTTTTGTAGTAAAACCAAATTGTCCTCAAAGTTTGGGGGCTTAGACATGTGCCTGGCTCTTACCATCCAGCGGTACTTTAAAATAAACCCGGGTCCCTTTTTCCGGCTGAGAAACCACTTCTAAACTACCATTGACCAGAGCGGCCCGTTCGCGCATACCGGCAACTCCCAAGCCTTCAGAGTCTGATAAATCAAGTGAGTTAAAGCCAAGTCCGTTATCAGCTACTTCCAGAGTCAGTATCCCGTTTTGAACCTTAAGCGCCACCTCCACCCGGCTGGCAAATGCATGGCGAGCGACGTTTGTGATTGCTTCTTGAGTAATCCGATAGGCAGCGGTCGCAACAGTTTCACTCAAAGGGGGAACCTTGTCGTACTCAAATACACAGGTAATTTCGGTACGTCTCTCAAAATCTGTTGTGTACCAATCCAGTGCATCCACTATGCCCAAATCGTCCAGGACCCCCGGGCGAAGGCGAAACGCCATACTACGAACATCCTCGATATTCTTATCGATCAAGCGGCACATTGTCAATGCCCGTTCCGAAGCTTTTGGGTCCGATTTTTTTAACCGCTCCTGCATCCAGACCGTGTCCATTCTCAGGGCGGTCAGCACCTGTCCGAGTTCATCGTGCAGTTCCCGTGCAATGGCTGATCGCTCTTTTTCCTGATTGGCCATTATGCCGGCGGAAAGACGCCGGAGCTGATCCTGTGCTTTTTTGAGGGCTGTGATATCGTTTAGTATTCCGCATACGCCACTGATTGCGCCGGATTCATCGTATATGGGAAATTTAACGGAAAGGTAGGTATGCAGGCCGTCTGCTTGGGGAATGTATTCATTTTCCTGATACGATCGCCTTTTACGAAGCACCTTTAGATCGCTGGCCCGAAATTGATCGGCAACCCCTTTGGGTAGTACGTCATAATCGGTCTTGCCCTTGACCACCTCATTGTTAACTTCAAATAATTCCTCAAAACGAGAATTGACCAGGCTGTAGCGACCTTCTTTGTCTTTGATGTAAACAACTGCGGGTGTGTATTTGAGAATGCTGTGGATTTCCCGGGTTCTATTGTGCACCTGGCGTTCAAGGTCCTTGGAATATCGACTGAGCTCTTCTTTGGCACGTTTCAACGCCTCTTCGGCCCGTTTACGTTCGGTCACATCAATTGAAACGGCCAGCGTTCGAATTATATGACCGTGTTCGTCACGATCGGCAATGGCTGATAAAAGAACATCGATGGTTTCGTTGTTTTTTTTAACAAACTGATAGGGAACATCCTTGATAAAGCCGGTTTTAAAAAATTCTTTAAAAACTTTTTCTTCAGCACAGCGGCGTGATTCTTCCGTAAAAAAACTGGTAAGCCGACGTCCGATGGCTTCCTCGCGGCGGTAACCCAGCACCTCACTCCAGTAGTCACTGACGCTGACAATTCGACCGCTAATATCAATCGAATGCAACATGGCCGGGGTGTGATGATATAGTCCGCGGTAGCGCTCTTCACTTTCGCGCAACGCTTTTTCGGCCGATTGTCGCTTGAAAATCTCTATGCTGGCCTTATTGTAAAGAAAGAAAACCGACAGCCCAATCAGAACACACAAAGTCAGGATCAACGGCCCGGCAATCCTGATAAGCGGATCTGAAACTGTTTTGGAAACTGCTTTGAGGCTGCGAAGGTGAATGACCCTCCAGCCCGGATAATTAGCCAACTCTATTTGATGTATCAGATATTTATTGCCCGAGTTATCAACAACATGTTTTTCACTCTTGGTCCGAATACCTGTCCAATCCCACGGTCCTTTGCCAAATTGAATTGAACGGGCAATTTGAGATTTTTGTTCGGAAGTAAGTTTTCTTAATGAATGGTAAAGCCAATTCTTGTGATTGGAAATAAAGATGATGCCCCGGGGGTCTGTGACCAGCACAATCTCATCTTTGGCGGTATCCAGCTCTTTTTCAACCAGTTCGACCGAGGCCTTGATGACCACCACTCCGGATGGTGTGTTGCGGTCTTTTGCAAAAACCGGATGGCTGTAATAAGCACCTCGTCTTCCTGAAGTGGTGCCCAGCGCGAGGTAGGTTGCAGGGATACCCCGGATGGCCTGCCGAAAATACGGACGAAAGTCAAAATTTTTGCCTACAAAACTATCAGGGGCATCACGGTTGCTGGAGGCGATGGTATTGCCCTCAGGGTCCATCAGGTAACAGACCTCCACATTTAACGTCTTGTTAAAGTGATCGAGAATGGCATTTGCATTTTTCGAAGCAATGCTGTCATCCGGCCGAATCAAGATCTGTGACAGTTCTTTTATCCCTGCCAGGGTCCCCACCGGTTTTATATTTTCCGATAGAAAGAATGAGAGATTTTTCTGTATTGTCCGGACACGTGCGACGGCCTGGCGCTCAGCTTCCTTAAAGGCAGATTTTTTTAAGGCTGAATAATAAAGATACCCACCGGTCGAAGCAGACAAAAAGGCCAGCAAAGATAAAACCAATAAAATCAGGCGTAGTTTCATGCTTAATCCCCTCTATGGTGCATCCGTGCCTAACCTAAGTTTTTGAAATATTAGTTACCGTTCACAGGTTCAGGGTTCAACGTTCAGGGTTAAGAACAAAGAAGGCATTAAATAACCGAAGGGCAGTCCACCGTGGCTGCCGGGAAAAAGTCGGCACGGTGGCCGACTCTACAAGATATCTTGTTTCGCTAACAGAGAAGATTTACCCTTATGGAGGTGACCGGATCTGAGTTCATGGTAGATGAAAAAGCCAAGGAGGCGTTTTTGAGGAATCTGGTCCGGGTCACCGGTTGCAGGTTTCTGGCCACTGATTTCTGGATTGTTAAGGAGGAAAAACCGATGACAAGATGCTGTATGAATTAATTCAATCTGTAGAATACAGACCTTGTAATCCATTGCTGAAAAAGGGCGTTAACTCCTTAAATATAAAGCGATTGCATGAAAATTGGCTAATCAGGATACTGGTTACTGGGTTCTGGTTGCTGGTTACTGGAAAAAGGAGTCGCTCGTGCAGCGCTTCCAGCCCGTAGGCGCAGGCGCTTGCGCCGCCTGTCGCTCTTCTTCTATTTATAAAATCGACAGAATACCTCAATTTTAGGCACTTTAGGCATTTTGAATTTTAGGCAATTTTCTGAGCAACCTGCGTTACTGGTAAAAAAATATTTTGCCACAAAATGCACAAAAATAAATTCTAAGCAACTATATATCTTTCTTGAACAAATCCTCCACCTCTCTGACTTCATTGGGGCGTTTTGTATACTTGGTGGGAACCGTTCCGTCTTTAAAACATTCGAAAATGACATCTTTTGATTCCGGAACCGGCAGCAGTCCGGTATCGGCGTCGATTTTTGCAAACACAATGCCTTCGGGGGCCTGAAAAAGCTTCACCGGTTCATTTTCCAACACCCGCTGCATGAATCCGAGCCAGATCGGACTGGCCGCCCTGGAGCCGGTTTCGCCTTTCCCAAGCGGGGCTTCCGCATCCAAACCAACCCATACCCCCGTTATAAATTGAGGCGTGTAGCCGACAAACCAGGCGTCAAACAAGTTGTTGGTAGTACCGGTTTTACCGGCCACCGGTCGTTTCAACTCCCGTACCCTCCATCCGGTTCCGTGCTTGACCACACCTTCCAGCAGGCTTGTCATAATGTAAGCCGTGCTTTTTTCAATAACCTTTTTTCTCTCAGGCGCCATTTCTTCTAAAACATTTCCATGGCGATCGGTCACCTTCAATATAAACACAGGTTCAACCAGATAGCCCTGGTTGGCGAAAACCGAATAGGCCCGGAGAATTTCGAGAAGGGATGTGCCGGAGGACCCGAGTGCGATGGACAAATCCCGGCTCAACTTGGAAGCAATACCCAGTTTGGAGGCGTAATCGATGGCATAATCGACACCGATATCCTGCAATATTTTTATGGTGACCAGATTGCGGGACTTGGTCAGGGCCTTGCGAAACAGAGTGGGACCATAAAAAGTTTTTTTGTAATTTTTAGGCTTCCAGGTAAAATCACGTTCCTCATCCTTAAAAACGATGGCGGAATCAACGATGACGGTTGCTGGGGTATAAATTTTTTCCGGATCATCGAACTGCTTGTCCAGCGCGGCCGCATAGATAATCGGTTTGAAAGCTGAGCCCGGTTGACGTCTAGACTGGATGGCACGATTAAACTGAGTTTGTTTAAAATCACGTCCGCCGACCATGGCCTTTACCAGGCCGGTTTCTGTTTCGATGCACATCAGGGCGGACTGGGCCACGGGCATTTGTTCGAGATCCACGGCCCAGGGATCGTTATCTTCTTGTTTTTCTTTTTTTATCCTTACTAAAATGACATCTCCAACAGCAACTGCCTCGGAGGGTTTTTTAATTTTGGCCTCGTAGTAGGCTAGATCCAGATCGGGCTTGCGGGCCCATTGCATGTCCTTTCAAGGCAATAACACCCCGCGAAATTCCCATGCGAACCGTAACTTTTTTCTTGGCGTCATTGACTGCGATCACGACGGCTTTGGTGACGACCCCCTCAGCCAGCGGCTTTTTTGCCAGCTCTGCCTGCAGGCTTTGTGAAAAGGATTCAATTTCTTCTGGTTTTATATGCTTCAATGGTCCGCGGTAACCATCACGTTTGTCCAGTTCGAATAATCCCTTCTGGATTTCCTGCCGCGCAATCTTCTGCATCTCGATATTTACGGCTGTATAGACTTGCAGACCCTGGGTGTACAAGGCATCCGTGCCATATTTTTTTTCGATATAGCGCCGGACATGTTCGGTATAAAAAGGGATTTCTTCGATATACAGGTTGCGTCGGGGCTTGATGTCAAGTTGGGTATTGATGGCTTCCGTTGCCTGGATGTTGTCGATGTAGCCTTCCTCAACCATCCGGTTTAAAACATATATCTGACGCCGCTTGGCGCGTTCGGGGTGTCTGAACGGCGAATATTTGCTGGGCGCCTGGGGCAATCCCGCCAGCATGGAACATTCTGCCAGATTTAAATCTTTGACGGATTTACCGAAATAATTTTCGGAAGCCGCCTGCACGCCATAAGCTCCGTGACCCAGATAAATCTGGTTCAGATAAAGGTAAAGAACATCCTCTTTGGAAATTGTTTTATCGATACGATAGGCCAGGATAGCTTCTCTCAATTTGCGTTTATAACTTCGCTCCGGGGTTAAAAGAAACGATTTGGTAACCTGCTGGGTAATGGTACTGCCCCCCTGAACAATAGTCCCGGCTTCGAGATTTTTAAAAAAAGCCCTGATAATGCTTATAAAATCGATACCCCGGTGTTTATAAAATCTGGCATCTTCGGCAGCCACGAAAGCATCGACCAGCATCGAGGGCATCTGCGACAGCGGGATGACGATACGACGTTCTTTAAAAAATTCGGCGATTCTACGATTGTCATCGGCGTAGACGGATGTAATAATCGAAGGATGATAATCGGACAGCGAGGTTATTTTGGGCAGATCTTTACTGATGGAATAATAGACTGCCACGCCGGCGGCGGCGCCGCAAATGATAAAAATAATTGTCAGCAAAAAAGACCATAAAACAAGGGTTTTAAAAAAACCCCGTTTTTTGCGCTGTACACGATTTTTGCGAATGTCTGACCTACTCTTTTCCTTAGACATGTGTCGGTATCCTTAAATAGCCTGATCGGCTTTTCACCAAAACTCAGCGGTTCCAGGTTCAACGTTCAAAGGTTACAACCGATGGATAATGCTCCGAATATTAATCAAAATATAGAATGCCCGTCATACCCCATTGAGTGAAACGGATTTATAACCAGATGAAGACAGGATCCCTTTGATACGAGTTGTCCGGGTTAGTTATTGGTTCCAGATAAATATCGGGCTTGTGACAGAACCTCCCTGACTTCCCCTAAAAAGAATTTGACATAATTTTCCGGAACGGTTAGTTAATAAGGTTTAAAATCTCCAGTCGGACCTTTTAATCATTTAAACCTGAGTTGAGCGATTTTTTGCGAAGAGATGTGCCGAGATTTTGATGCAGTCCGCCGGAGGCGGACAAAAACCACCCCGGAGGAATAGGCTCCGCATTCCACAGGGCAGGCAGGCATACCCATGGATATGTCGAGGCCAATTTTATAAAGATCAGGTGCAAGCCCTTGATGCGCAAAAGATCGTTGCAGATCGAGTAAAAAATCGCTCAATTTAGGTTAATGCTAATAATAGCGCCTTTAACCGACAAATTCAATATCATATTTAACAATGATCAAACTCGATTTTAATAAAACAGGCGGGCTCGTTCCCGTAATCGTTCAGGATTACCAAACCGGCGAAATTTTAATGCTGGCCTATATGAATCCGGATGCCTTTAACGCCACACTGTCCACCGGCAAAGCCACTTACTACAGCCGCAGCCGTCAAACCCTTTGGGTTAAAGGAGAAACTTCCGGCAACATGCAGCTTATCAAAGAAATTCGGATTGATTGCGATGATGACACGGTGCTTTTAAAGGTCGAACAGCTGGGAGGTGCGGCATGTCATACCGGGTATCGGAGCTGTTTTTACAAAAAAGTCGAAGACGGGTCCATCCGGATTATGGAAGAACCGATATTCGACCCCAGCGAGGTATATGACAAGTGAATACACGACTGAGACTCGGGATTCCCAAAGGAAGCCTTCAAAACGCCACCATCGCCCTGTTTAAGCGCTCAGGATGGCATATTAATGTGAACGGAAGAAGTTATTTCCCTGAAATTGATGATGAGTCCATTGAGTGCGCAATATGCAGGGCCCAGGAAATGTCTCGTTATGTGGAAAACGGTACCCTGGATGCCGGTCTTACCGGAAAGGACTGGATTGCGGAAAACAGCTCGGATGTACATGTCGTTGCCGATCTTGTCTATTCTAAAGTGAGCGCCCGGTCGGCTCGCTGGGTGGTGGCGGTCCCCTACGACTCTCCTGTAAAGCGGCTGGAGGATCTGGCCGGCAAAAAAATAGCAACAGAACTCACTGAGTTTACAAAACGATATTTTGCTGAACGCAATATAGAGGTAATCGTCGAATTTTCCTGGGGAGCTACGGAGGCCAAGGTGGTATCCGGACTCGCCGATGCCATCGTAGAGGTAACGGAAACAGAAAGCACCATAAAGGCTCATGGGCTGCGTATTATTCATGAATTGATGCAAACCAACACCCAGCTGATCGTAAACCACGAATCGTGGAAAAACCCACAAAAAAGAAAAAAGATCGAGCAGATTGCCCTCTTGCTCAAAGGTGCTCTGTTGGGCCAAAAGATGGTAGGACTTAAAATGAATGTTCCCGGGGAGCTCATGGAAGATGTAATCAACATGCTGCCAAGCCTGAACGCACCCACCGTTGCCTCCCTTTACCAATCAAATTGGTTCTCGGTGGAAATTGTGGTCGCTTCGGACACGGTCAGAGAACTGATACCGAAACTTCTGGAACACGGGGCGGAAGGGATTATTGAATATCCTTTAAACAAGGTCGTCTAAGATGGTGAGTAGAAGGTATTTACCTCGAACCTGAGGTTTTAGTTTATAATAAAAATCCGAAGCACGAAACTCGAAACAAATTCTAATGACCGAATTTTTAATGACCAAAACATGGAACCGACCTTCCGGGGTGCTTTTGTTTTGAATTTTGGACATTCTGATTTTGATATTGTTTCGGCCAATCTAATAAAATGGGCGGAATTCGATATCCGAATTTAATTAACGCCTTTAATTAACTTGGAATTGAATTAGAGCCAACCACATGATCTCCAAACGAACAAGGGAAATGACCTCTTTTATCGTCATGGATGTCTTGGAGCGGGCCAATGAAATGGAACGTGAGGGGGTTCATATCATTCACCTGGAAGTGGGGGAACCGGATTTCGATACCCCTGCCTGCGTTAAAGAGGCGGCCTGCAGGGCGCTGGAAGATGGTCATACCCATTACACCCACAGCCTGGGCGTGTTTGAGTTGCGCGAGGCCATTTGTGAATATTATTAAACGGTTTTTCAAAACTTTTTGCCATGACCGGCCTGCGGCTGGGCTATGTGATTGCTCCCAGACCATTTATCCGGCCCATGCAAAAGCTGCAGCAAAACTTTTTTATTTCCGCCAACTCCATGGTTCAACAGGCGGGTATTGCCGCGTTAAAAGAAGCCGGGGATGATGTGGCCCGAATGAAGGGTATTTACGACAAACGTCGACGCTTCATGATCGCCCGGTTAAAGGAAATTGGATTCGGTATCACTGTGGAACCCACCGGGGCGTTTTATGTCTTTGCCAATGCCAGGCACATATCCGGTGATTCCTATAAACTGGCTTTCGACATCCTGGAGAAAGCCCACGTGGGAGTGGCGCCCGGAATCGATTTTGGGCATAATGGAGAAGGATACCTCCGATTCTCCTATGCCACTTCCCTGGAGAATATTGAGGAGGGGATGAATCGGCTTGAGAAATACCTAACCCGGACAAGCCGTAAAGAATAGCCACAAAGGCACCAAGACACAAATAAAAAAAATTATTATTATTAATTAAACTTCGTGTCTTGGTGGCGAAAATATGTTGTCAGAAAAAACGGGGTTGGTTCTATCTTCGGCCACTTTGCATTTTGTAGGTTGGGTTGAGCCTATCTCAGGTTATGTTGGGTTTCGTTTCACTCAACCCAACCTACACTTCGTCAGCTCTATTGTGCAATGCGAAACCCAACAATGGCCGATTTTAGAACCGAGCCCGAAAAAACGAACTAAGGGCCTAATGAGGCAAGCCGGAGAAACCGGGAAAAGGTAATTCCACAGAATATAGCACCAAGAGCGGAATAAAAGGATATTCTGCTCATCAACCCTGAACGTTGAACCCTGCTTGTGGGGACGAAGCCCCAAACCTGTAAACGGTTACCCCAATTCTAGATATCATGAAGATTTTATCCGCCGAATTTGTCACCAGTGCCACCAGACCGGCCCAGTATCCTCCGATAAAGTACCCTGAGATGGCTTTTGCAGGGCGCTCCAATGTCGGTAAATCCAGTCTGATCAATACCCTTGTCAACCGCAAGCGTCTGGTAAAGACCAGTTCCACTCCCGGACGAACCCAGTTAATTAACTTTTTTGATATTAATCAGAAAATGACCTTTGTTGATTTACCCGGCTATGGTTATGCCAAGGTGCCGGCAGCAGTTCGAAAAAAATGGGGCCCCATGATCGAAAATTACCTTTCAAGCCGCAGAGCATTGAAAGGCGTGGTGGTGATCATGGATATCCGGCGCATCCCCCGGCAAGAGGAACATGAATTGATCGATTGGCTTAAGTATTTTTTGATTGACGGCATTTTAGTGCTGACAAAAACAGATAAGCTTTCAAAGCAAAAGCGGCTAAAACAGCACATCGCGATTGCCGAAGCGCTGGCAGTCGATCCAACTAAGCTGATTCTGTTCTCCGCTAAATCCCGTCAGGGCAGGGATGCGGTTTGGAACGCCATCATATCGTTGACAGAACTGAAATGACAGACAAAAACCAGCCATATTCCGATTTTAAATCCGGCTATGTTGCGATTGCCGGCGCCCCCAATGCGGGTAAATCCACCCTGCTGAACCGGATGCTCGATCAAAAAATCTCCATCACCTCAAAAAAACCTCAAACCACACGCAACCGGATCCTGGGTGTGCTGCACCGACCGGATGCACAGATGATTTTTTTCGATACCCCGGGAGTATTTCACGCCAAAGACAAGCTGAACACCCGGATTGTGGATACCGCCTTTTCGGCGGTGGCTGATGCCGACCTGATCCTGTTAGTCATCGATGTTGCCCAACCGGACATCAATTCAGAACGTTTCCTTGTCAAACGGCTTCAGGATCAGAACAAACCGGTCGTTCTTGCGCTGAACAAAATCGACCTGGTTGAAAAATCCAGCTTGCTTGAAAGCATCGATACGTGGGCCGATACGTATCAATTTCATGATGTGGTACCGATATCCGCTAAAGATGGTATCCAGATTAGCGAGTTGATACTGGCCATGGTATCGGTTTTGCCCCAGGGGCCCCCCTATTTTCCAGAAGATACCCTCACGGATGCATCCGAACGCTTTCTCGCCGCCGAAATGATCCGCGAGCAGGTTTTTAGGTTGACCGGTGAAGAGATTCCCTATGCCACGGCTGTGACAGTGGACGCTTTTAAAGAAAAAAACAGGGGGAATCTGGTGAAGATCGAGGCAACCATCCACCTGGAACGCGACTCTCAAAAAGGCATCGTCATCGGGAAAAACGGCATCAAACTGAAGCAAATCGGCGTAAGATCCCGCGAGCAAATTGAACACATGCTGGGGACCAAGGTTTATTTAAAGCTTTTTGTGAGGGTTCAGAAAAACTGGCGCAAAGATACGAAGGCGATACGAAGATTTGGTTACTAAACTTTTTCCGAGACTTCGCTCGGAAAAAGTGGTCCCTGCGGGGCGGTTAACACGCTGATAACTTAATGTCGCTAATTTTAGGTTTCAGGTGTCAGTGTTCTGCCCTAACTTCCCCTGACACCTTATATGAAACTACGCCAAAATGGCACGGTTTTCTTGATGATTAAACTGGCCGCTTCGATGGTCGGACCTGGATTAAACAGCAAACAGATTGAACGTCGAACATCGAACGTCCAACATCGAACGTCGAATATTGATGACGCTACGCTTTATCTAATTTAAAACAAGCGAACCGCAGCTTGCAACGAACCCTTCTGCGAGCTCAGGGCTTGAGCACGTCGAAAGCAGCCGAATCGAATTTCGAAGGGAAGCTTCGCTCGTGCAGCGCTTCCAGCCCGTAGGCTTCTATCCCGTATGCTTACAGGCCGGAGGCGCAAGCGCTTGCACCGCGTGTTGCTCAGTTCTTTTAATAAAATTGACAGAATTCATTATTCGATGTTGGACGTTCAATGTTCGATGTTCGACGTTCGAAAGTTTCTTTTTTGATCAGACTGGACGCTCGCGGCCAGAGGCGGCGCTTATATGAAACTTCATCAGGATATGGCAAAATCAAAGTGGGGCCGACCACCCTGGCTCGCCATACGCAAGGTGTTTAAATCATCCTCGTCGTCGTCGTCGTCCTCGCAATCGAAAACTATAGCTGATGAAACCCTTTGCCAAATGGATCGAGTACGAGAACGAGGACGACGACGAGAACGAACCGAAGACTGAGCTAAGGGTCTAGGCAGTCATATCATCGGGTTGGTAGCCCCTTTCGTGTTTTATCAGCCATTCCTTGCGCCAGAGACCGCCACCGTATCCGGTCAGGCTCCCATCACTTCCAATGACCCGATGGCAGGGAATGATGATGGCAATGGGGTTTTTCCCGTTGGCACTTCCCACTGCCCGGGATGCTTTGGGGTTGCCGATGGCGTCGGCGATCTGCCCATATGATACCACGCCACCGAAAGGTATTGTTTCAAGTTGCCGCCAGACCAATCTTTGAAATTTTGTGCCCTCGGGATCAAGGTTCAATAAAAATTTGCTTCGATTCCCCTTGAAATACTCGTCAATTTGCTTGAGACCGGCTTTTAAACAAAATGGCAGGTCGGCATCATCCGGCAGTTCTTCCTCAACAAAATCCAGCGATAAGATGCAATCCTGATTTCCGACTATTTTTATAGGTCCCAGCGGCGATTTGTAATAGGCTGTATAGGTCTTCATGGCAGGCGATCTCTCGATAATAAGTTTACCCTAACGTTGCAACATTGGGGTCCGGGGGATGGTGGACAGTGATCCAAAGCGCCACTAAGAAAGCACAGTTTTGCTTTCAGAGTCAAGAAAAACCAGCAATATATATCGGCAATTATTGATTTGCGCGTCCCCTATCGGAAAAATCTGCATCCACATTTTTCATTTTCAAAAACTATTCTTGAATTATCATTTTCAAAATTATATACAAATTACAAGTTTTGAGAATGTTTTTGAGGGGTATTCCACAATGAAGATATTGATACAGCAACAGCGGCCGGCCGTTTTTTTTTCCATTAATGATTAATGTGGCAGGGGAGTGTGTCTGTTGATATTTGAAATCCTTGAGCAGATTTCTGAATCGGAAACCATCGCCGTTGATAAATCGATCCGGGAATTGAAGCGACTTAAGAAAGCTTATGGTAATGGGCGATGGCGCAAAATGAAGGGTATATTTATCATTCGTTTTCAATCCGGAGATGTCTGCAGGGCCGAAATTCACTGGTATGAAGCGCATGGCAAAGGGAAAAAGGAATTAAAAATCAAACGATTTTGGAATAAATAGGTAAAAGATCATGAAAAAATTCATTATTTGTGTAAACAATCGCGAGTACGAGGCCTCATTAGAACTCTGGAAGGTATACAGGGCCATTCGAGATGATCATGCCAAGAAGCAGGATTTGGTACGGGTCATTGATGAATCTGGCGAGGACTACCTTTTTCCATCTGATTATTTTGTGCCGGTAGCATTACCGGAAGTCGTCCAGCATGCTATGATGCGGGATGCGCCGTAAAAAAGATCCTCAGAGGAAATAATGTTGATAATAAAAGGCCATCTGGAAAATCCAAATGGCCTACCTTATCGCTATTCAATGCGAAGCTACAGCCCCAGGCGTGCATCTTGATCGAGCGGGTGGATTTGAGAATATGGCATATTCTACCTCGCCAGGTGCCCGGTTTTGAAGCGGTGCAGCGTCGGTCGGTCGGGCAGCTCACCGGCATCCAACTGGGACGGGAAGCTCACATCAAAATTGGAGTTGAAATCCAGGCCGCCCTGGTCGTCTGAGACTGTAAGCGGAACCGGCTGATCCAGGGTTAGGTAAGCACCAAAGGCTTCTCCGGGATCACCGAGAAAGAAGTCGTTGTTTGAGTCAGTCCCGGCAAATATTTGATAAGTTCCTGCCGGTACGTTGGTGAAAGAGTAGGCATAGCCTCCCGAGCTGAAGGGCACATTGTCCTGGGCTTTGATTGCAAACGTTTCGCTATCTACCAGCAGGATGTAATGAAAACCGGCATTGCCTCCCACAATCGGGGTGACCACCTGCATACTAACCGGCACCTCGATGTCATTTACGGTGGGGTCGTCGGCATCGACCGTGATGGTGGCGGTATGGATCCCGGGAATCAATTGGTTCCGGTCCACGATTACCGTATAAGTTCCTAATCTATTTGTATCGATGTTTTCCTCAGTAATATCCAGCCAAGGGACATCCGCGGTGATAGCGTTGACCGGCAGTTGGTCACTGGCGTTGCCACCGGCCTTTTCGACGCTCAGGACCGCCGTTGATTGCGGTCCAAAGTTAAGGACCGCCGGGTTCACGATCAATGTCAACGGGAGAACCCCACCGCCGGCCAGATTTTGGGCTGTAACAAGAGCCCCAAAAGCATCGATGAGCCCGTGGCCGAATTGGTCATCGCGCCCGATAGGACCTAAGTCTTCGGTAATGCTGCCGCTGATGAGCAGGATATCCAATTCCTCGGGTGTCAGGGCCGGGTAAATTGCCTTCATCAAAGCAACAACTCCGGCCATATGGGGGGCGGCCATGGAAGTCCCTTGAAAGAAACAATAGGCAAACTCAATTGCACCTGTTGTATCATTGCCACAGGTGCTGAGCACCCCATCCGGAAATCCATCCACGTTGATATCAGCGCTATTATCTCCGCCGGGGGCCGCTAAATCGATGGTAGTGCCGAAGTTGGAGTACCCGGTCAGATCCTTTTTGATGTCCACGGCACTAACTGATACCACTCCTTCATATGCCGCCGGATAAAACGGCGTGTTGGAAGCGCTGTTACCGGCGGCGGCGATAATAATAATACCCTCACCTCTCACTTCGGTAAATATGTCCTGTGCGGCCGGGGAAAAACTGCTGCCGCCCAAACTGAGGTTGATAATGTCGGCTCTTTGCACCGGAAGGGTGCCGGAGTCATTGTCCAGGCCGGCTGCGTAGCGAATGGCTTGCAGGATATCAAAGTCGGTCCCACCCCCCCGGCCGAGGGCCCGCAGCGGCATGATCCGGGTAAACCAGGTTACGCCGGTTACGCCGGTGTCATTGTCGGTCTCGGCTGCGATGATGCCGGACACATGAGTGCCATGAAAGGAACTGCCGCCCGGACTTCCGTCGCCGGGATCATCGGGGTCGGGATCGATACCATCACCGTCCAGCGCCCGGGCTGGATCGCTGATAAAGTCATAGCCGTCGGATGTCAGCCGATTTTCAAGATCCGGATGATTCAAGAGCACGCCGGTATCGATAACGGCAACAATAACGGTATTGCTGCCGGTGGTCACATCCCAGCTTTGGGGCAAATTAATCAGGGGATAGTGCCATTGTCGAGGATATTGAGGATCATTGGGGACTACCAGGGCTTTGCGAATATAATTAGGTTGCGCATACCTGACATCGGCCCGTCGGCGTAAGGATTTGATTATGTGCAGGGTATCAGCCTTGCGTTGGATGTTGGGTTTGGTCGCCCGATGAATATAACGATTCGACTCGGTCTGCCGGATACCCAATGCCCTGAAGGTTTTCTGTGGGCCGGCTTCCTCATCAAACCGCAGCAACATTCCTCGACCCGGGGCCCCGGCTTTGGTTTGCATCCCCAATAATTGAGCCCGACCGGCCGAGCTGCGCAGGACCGCTGAAGAGGGGTCATCGTTTTCAAAGCGGACGATCACCTCCCCGGACACAAATTCGTCACTCAGTCGCAATGTTTCCGTCAAAGCAGTAGAGGTGCTCTGGCCAATCGTCAGGTTGTAATTTGAAGCCGAGGCAAGCGCTCTGACTTCGATGAAATAGTCCCCGTCTGCCGGGGCAACCAGAGATTCCTGGCTCCCTGTTCCCATGGCCGCATCGACCCGGGTTTCTAAATCGTCGTAAAGGTAGAGATCAAGATCCACCAGTGTGGGATTTGCTGCAATGAACAGAGTGATGATCTGGCCCGCGATCAAGCTCACGCGAAAAAAATCGGACCCATCCCCGCTAATTTGTGAGCGGCCGGAGGGGCCTGTGCCCGCCAAATTGACGTAGCCGCCGAGTATAACCGGATTGGGGAGTTCCTGGGCATCAATAAAATTGTCATTGGGGGCATAGGTTGCCAAAGGATCATTAACATCACTGTCAATGAGCGCATTGTCCGGAGCCTGTATTATCCCACTTAACGTATAGGTAAGCGGTGATGGCTCAGGTCCGGGTTTCTCCTGGTCGCTGTCCCCACCTCCACCGCCGCCGCAGCCGGCGAATACCAGTGCCAACGCGACGGTATATACTTTGAGCACAATCATTAACGTTTCGGAATTTCTATAATATATTGAAATCATGTGGCTTTTAACGACACTGGTTTTATGCCGCCTACATGGAATGATGTTCGACGTTCGCGTCTTGAAACAAGCCCGTATGGCATAAATGCAACGTGTGAGCATTTACAAAATAACTTAGCGCTAATGACCCCAAGCCTCAAGACATTTTTCAGTTAATATTAACCCTCCCTGACCGAACCGGATTAAAAAGCGCATTGCCAGAGGCAAAAAGCTGTGATAGGACAACCTGCAGTTAAGGGCTAATCACGGATCCAATTACGGGGACCAGGCCATAACAGGTGCGGACAAGGGTGAAAATTGCGGTTGGAATCAAACGAATTGAGAGGATCTAAAATGATGAAAAAGGAGGATTATTTAGCAAGGATTTCTATTTTTTCTTATTTTAAAAAAAAGGATTTACAGCGGCTTGCAAAAAAGAGCCGATATTTTTCATTTAATATAGGAGATGTCATCATTAGAGAAGGAGAGTGTGATGGACGGTTTTTCATCCTCATTAGTGGCAAGGCTGATGTCATCAAAAGTTACGGTACTAGAAAGCAACGGCTTTTGCGGACCTTGCCCCCCCATAGCTATTTTGGAGAAATGGCCCTTTTCGATGATCCGGTTCGATCGGCGACCGTGGTTGCCAGGGAAGACATAAAAACGCTTTGCTTAGGAAAATTGAACCTGTATAAAGAGATAGAGAAATATCCTCAGCTGGCCATGGATTTGCTGCAGAAGCTAAATCGACGTTTTTTAGCGCTTGAAAAGGCTGTAATCAAAACCCTCGGTGGCTTCATACCGATTTGTGCGAATTGCAAAAAGATACGCGATGAAAACGGCTGTTGGTCTACGATTGACCATTACATCACGGATTATACGGAGCATGAATTAAGTCACGGAATTTGCCCGGAGTGCAAAGAAATACTATATGGACCTTTTCTAAAGGCTTAATTTCACTAAAAGCGAAAACAAGCCGTAACATTACGGCCAGTATAGGGGTCAGTGAACTGCAGGCAAAAGATAAATTATCCGAGTTTATCAGAAGAGCAGACAAGAATTTATATGCCGCCAAAGCGGAGGGGAAAAATCGGGTCATTTTTATTTAATTCGGATCTCCCAATCCGGCCGAGCCGGAATTGACTATTGACGATTGAATGATGTAAAAGCCACCACGCATATTATTTTGCTGTTGAAACTTTCACATTATTCATCTAACTATTTTTTTGAGTATATTACCCTTTCTTTTAACGTTGCCGCCGCCGCCAGGGCTTGTTTCAAATTAGGAACACCGTTTCTGCCGCCGTAATCCCGGCATGATAAGGATGCCACTGCCACCGAAAATTTTACCGTCTGATGAAGGTCAAAGCCTTTTGCCAGAGCCAGGGCAAAGGCTGCATGAAAATTATCTCCGGCCCCGACGGTATCCACCGCATTTACTTCAGGGGCGGCCACATGATAAAGGGTGTCGTCAGTTATATAGTAAGCACCCCTTTCACCGCGGGTGACGATTAATTTTCCGGTTACCATATTATTCAATTTTATGATTCTTTGATTAAATGAAATATCGTGAAACTGCAACTCATCGGTCTCCAGAAATTCAGATGAGGGGATAAAATAGTCAGCCGTGGCCATGATATCCTCGATGCCCTCCCGCCATCTTTCACCATCATAAATGACCTTGACGCTGCTTCCGGCTACGTTCTTTAATTGTCCCCCGAGGTAGGTGACCTCCGGATCCAGCAGCGCTACACCGGTTTGCAGAACCAGATTTTTTAGGGCCGCGTCAATTTGAATTTTAGGCAACGCATTGCGTTCGTAGATGATACTGCGGGCACCGCTATCCGCCGTTATAAAAACATAGGCAACCGGTGTTTTTCCGCCGCTGACGATTTCAATTAATTCCGTTGCGACGTCGAAGTCTTCCAGGCGTTTCAGACAAAATCCACCCTCATCGTCATCGCCGAGTTTTCCCACATAGGCCACCCTGCCGCCCAGCCGCGCAATGCAGCACGACGAGGTGCCTCCCTGCCCCCCTCCCTCGGTTAAGCGAAATTCCAGCGGTAATTTTTGATTTTCATCCGGAAATTGATTCACAACGGCAATGTAATCCAGGCAGCTGCGCCCAATGACCAGCACATCGATCTTGTTCATTTATCTAAAACCCTTCGAATGGTTCTGGCGAAATCCTGCATAACGATTGGCTTCAAAATTAATTCTTTGATGCCAATTTTTTTTGCTTTCGTTTCTGTTATGTTTTCACTGTACCCGGTACAAAGAATTATGGGTATATCGGGGCGTGCATTGATGAGTTCTCTGGCCAGTTTCTCACCCGTTAGATTCGGCATGGTCATGTCGGTGATTACCATATCAAATTTTTCAGGCTGGATTTTGAAAAGTTCCAGCGCTTCAACGCTACTTGTTCTGATGACCGCCTCGTACCCTAATTTTTCAAGCATCTGTTTGCCGAGATTTACCAGTGCCTGTTCGTCATCAACAAAAAGGATCCGTTCCGATCCGGTCGGAAGTTCTTCGCTGGATACAGGTTCTGCCGTCACCGCCTTTTCAATCCTGGGTATAAAGATATTAAAACTGGAGCCTTCTCCCGGCTTACTTTCCACGGTAATTGTACCGCCATAGCTTTTTAAAATTCCGTGAACCACTGCCAGCCCCAGGCCGGTCCCCAGACCTTTTTCTTTAGTCGTAAAATACGGGTCAAAGATCCGTTCCAAAACATCATGGGACATACCACAACCGGTGTCATTCACCGTCAATTTCAGAAATTTTCCCGGAAGTATATCGGAGTTTAAAGTTACTGTGGGATCATCGACTTCCACGTTGGCAAGGCGCACCTCAAGAATACCACCGCTTTCACTCATGGCATGGGAAGCGTTCGTGCAAAGATTCATCAATACCTGATGAATCTGGGTGGGGTCTGCCTTGACAATTCCGACATCCTTAACAATATGTTGCCGAATCTCAACAGTAGTGGGCAAAGAAGCCCTTAGCATTTTCAATACTTCCCTTACGATCGGATCAATTTGAATCGGTTTTTTCTCCTGACCGTTCTGACGGCTGAAAGCAAGGATTTGTTTAACAAGATCTTTGGCCCGGTTACTGCCCTTTAGGATTTCATTTAAATTATCCTTGAGCTGAGAATCGTCGGAAACATCCATTAATGACAGTTCGGCATACCCCAAGATGGCAGAAAGAATATTGTTGAAATCATGGGCAATACCGCCGGCCAGAGTTCCAATTGATTCCATCTTTTGCGCCTGCTGCAGCTGTACCTCAAGCTTTTTCTTTTCCTTCAGCGACCGTTTGTGCTCGGTCACATCACGGACCATTCCCCGAAAACCGATCCGATTCCCCTCCCCGTCCTTTACCAGGGAAACCGAAGCATCGACATGACACAAGGTACCGTCGTTTTTTTTGATCTCCCAGTCAAATCCCTTGGTGGGCTTTCCGGTAGTGTATACATGGTTGAACACCTGAAACACCTTATCAGCATTTTTTTCATCCATATACTGTTTGTTGTTCATCCCCATTATTTCAGATCTGGGATATCCGATGATCCGACAAGCTGAGTCGTTGAAGAAGGTGAAATTGCCCCTGAGATCCACTTCAAAGTAACCCTCTTCGATGCTGTCCAGAATCGTTCGGTATTTTTCCTCACTTTCCAGCAGGGCTGCCTCGGCTGATTTACGCTCGGTGATATTGCGCGCAAATGCGCAATTATATTCTATGTCTCTGAACTTGACGTAATTAATCGATATTTCAACCGGAAAAATTTCACCGTCCTTTTTGCGATGGCGGGACTCAATGGTAAAAGAGCCGCGTTGCATCAACTCTTTCCAGTGTTCCGTCCAGACCTGCTGCGGAAAGTCAGGGTCAATATCATACACCGCCATGGACAGGAGTTCCTCTCGGGTGTAACCGAGGGATCGGCACGCGGCCTGGTTAACGTAGGTTAATCGGGCTTCGGGATCCATCCAGAAGGCAGCCTCAGCGCTGTGCTCGATCGTAAACTGTGCCAGCTGCAATGTCGCTTCGGCACGCTTTCGCTGGTCTATCTCTGCCATCAGTTCTTTGTTTTTTTCCAATAGTTCCAAGGTTTTCGAACTGACCTGGGTTTTTAAAACAACGCTGGTGGTTAAGAATAAAAGCAGCAGGCCTGCTATACCTGCAGTAATCCACATAAACCATGTTGGGAATTCACCGTTTGTGCCACCCGACAGCCATGAATCCCGTGAACGATAATAGATTGATTTTTTATCATTTTTTAGTATCCGCAAATAATGGTCCAGGGTGGCGAGAAGGTCCCGGTTTTGGCCTTTTGGCGCGGCAAAGTATAATTTTTGGGGACTGAAAATAAGGGGACTTTTATGGATGTTGTAGTCATTTTCATAGTGCATACCGAAGAATCGGCTGACGACCCCGGCATCGCATTTACCGCTTTCAACGAGTCTTAAAACAGTGTCATATTCCTCGGCTTCAATAAATCTTGTCTCAATGCCGAACCGGTCGACCAGATTTCTCAGGCTGCTGTAGTGCATGTCACCCCGAAGCACCGCTACTTTTTTGCCGTCTAAATCAACAATTGATTCGATGCCTTCTTTTTCAAAGGTGAATACCTGGGCCCATTCTGAGTAAACATTTTCATAGGTGTAATCAAAAATGATGTTTCGTTGCCTGGAATAGGCAATGACCCCCAGCAGATCAATTTTCCCCTCTTCGAGCTTTTTTAGACATTTTGCCCATGAATCCGGAACGTATTCAATTTCCCAGCCCTCTTTTTGGGCGATATGCCCGAGGATATCAATAAAGAAACCTTGAATCTTTCCGTCTTCATCAATGAAGGTCAAGGGAATATTCTGGTAAACACCAACCTTTATCCGGTTATCCGCATCGAGGGGCGTGGAAGGAGAAAGCAATAATATTAACATCAATAGTGAGAGTGCATATTGTTTCATATTTTTTACATCCCGGCTTCAATTCATTTTTAAAGGATTCCTTGGCTAATATAATCGGCATATCTGCAGAAAAATCAAGCTCTTTTGTAGGGTTCTCAATTTTGGTGGGTTGCCGCAGCGTTATTCAATCGGAGGGGGTGAATCACGTCAGTTGGTAAGCGGTCGTCATCCACAACTTATCAACGGAGGCGAATACCAACTGGAACGCCGGAGTATTGGAGTGATGGAGTATTGCAAGGATAAATAGTTCAGATATCGTTTATTGGGTGATTAGTTGATTGGTTAAGTGGTTATAAATATGGATTTATCCCACATTTGCAAAATAATTGGACACTGTCACTTAGGTTTCAGGTGTCGGGTGTAAGAAGGTTTCAGGTTTCAGGTGTCGGGTTTCAGGGTTAAAAGCCGTAAAACTGAAATCTGAACATTGAACGCTAAAAAGGGTACCTATAGTTTCGCCATGAACAGGTGACAATCGTTTCAACGACTCTAACCCAGCAGCGATTTTTTCCTTCTATCCCGTTACCAGACAATTTTGGCATCAAGGCTTCTTTCCTGACACCTGAAACCTGACACCTGACACCTGCTTTAGCCTGAAACCTGACACCCGACACCTGAAACCTATTCTCCGAAAAGACTTCACTACGCCCGAAAATGTCCAAAAAAATGAGCTATTTTCATAGTTAATTAGGAGGTCTGTAGTTGAAATTTTGCACCCGACAACTAAGCAATACTATCGATTTAAATAGAAAAGACAGAGCGAAGCGATACCACAAATCTTCAATCGTCAATCGTCAATATTCATTTCCGGCTCGTCCGGGTTGGGAACATGCTATATTGCCAAAAATTAATCACAGATCTTTCGAAATAACGCACTATGGGATCAGGACCATCGCCGAGGGGCGCAGCACCAGCCGGACGCTCCGGCCCGCCGCCGGCGGCCGCGCTTCATGGGCAAAGTCAAAATTAAGGATCGGGCCCGTGTCTGTCTGAATAGTGAGCTTAAAATGCCCGCCTTTAAATGTACGGTCCGTTACCATGCCGCTAATCGCTGTTTCTCCAGGATGAAGATCGTAGTTTCCATCGATTAACTTCGCGGCCTCAGGGCGCAACAAAACCGTCACATGGCTGCCGGGGGATGCTGCAATTTTTTGAGGATACAGCATACCCAGCACGGATTTTATTCTTTCCCGGTCAGCTACAATACCTTCCACCAGGTTGTGAAACCCTAAAAATCGGGCGACAAGTTTATTGATTGGCCGGCGGTATAAATTTTCCGGCTGATCGATCTGCTCCACTCTGCCGCTATCCATTACGGCAACCACATCGGCCACGGTAAAGGCTTCGGCATGATCATGGGTCACATAAAGGGTGGTCACACCCACCTGTTTAATAATGTGATGCAAATCAACCATCAACCGCTCGCGCAAGACACGGTCCAGCGACCCCAGCGGCTCGTCCAGCATCAACAATCGCGGCTGTGATACCAGGCTGCGGGCCAGGGCAACGCGCTGGCACTCACCGCCGGAGAGACGATTTACATCGCGCGTTTCAAATCCCTCAAGCCCCACCAGCTGCAGCATCTCTTTTACGCGACGGTTTATATGAATCCGGGATTCTTTTCTGACCTGCAGTGCAAATGCCACATTATCAAATACATTTTTATGCGGAAAAAGAGAAAAGTCTTGAAACATCATTCCGAAACCGCGACGATGGGGGGGCCTCCGGGCCAGGTCTTGACCGTCAAATATAACGGTGCCGGCATCGGCTTTTTCCAGCCCCGCAATGATACGCAGCAATGTTGTTTTCCCGCAGCCGGAAGGTCCGAGAAGGCAAAGAAGATTTCCGGCGTCAAGGCGCAGGTTTACTTTGTCAAGAGCGAAAATTCCGTTGAAATCTTTATTGATATCAACCACTTCTAATAACGCCATATCAGAACTCCCCGCCATGTGCCACCCTGAATTTCTCCATGAGCATAAATCCGGTCGCCGATACCAGCATCAATAGACTGCTCATGGCCATGGCCTGACCATAATTGGCGGCTCCCGGCTGCCCCAGAAATCGATAGATGGCCAGGGGCATGGTCGGTGTCTGGGGCCGCGCCACAAAAACAGTGGCGCCGAATTCACCCAGGCTGATGGTAAAAGCAAAAACCGCGCCGACAACCAGCGCACGGCCCAGGATCGGCAGATCCACCGTCAGCCATACCTTCAAGGGTCCGGCACCCAGCACGGCCGCCGCTTCTCTCAGTTTCGGAGGAATGCTGCGCAGGGCAGGCAGCAGGCTGCGCACCACAAAAGGGAAGGCCACCAGTGTGTGGGCCAGCGGCACCAGTATCGGAGATGTCCGCAGATTCAGCGGCGGTTTATCCAGAGCAATGATAAAACCGAAACCGAGGGTCACCGCCGAAGTCGACAACGGCAGCATAAACAGCGGATCCAGCACGGATCGTACGCGGTTTGCCGGTCCGGCCAGAAATATAGCCGCAGGCACGCCCAGGGTCAACGCGATCAGCAGGGCTGCCAGGGCAAACCCGAGAGAGTAAAAAACGGCATCCGCCGGCGGAACGAAAAACACGGAATCGGTGGCGTTCTCAAACAGGGCCCTGTAGAAACCGAGTGACACCCCCGTTTCGGTGGTAACGGACTGTATGATGAGGGAAATCATGGGAAGCCCCAGAAAAAGAATCATAAAACCAACATTGGTGACCAGTATCAGTCGATCGATACCCGTATCGGTTTTTTTCTGGGTGACTGACTGGGATTCCGGCTTCAGGGCCGTGGAGCGGCTGCGCTGCAGCCGGGTGTAGACCCACATAAGGACGAATGTAAACAGGATCTGCACCAGGGACAGGGCGGCTGCCATCGGCAAGTTGAAAAGATGAATCGCCTGGCGGTAGATCTCCACTTCGATGGTGGCAAAGCGCGGTCCACCCAGAATCAGGATGACTCCGAAGCTGGAGAAGCAAAAGATGAACACCAGCAAAGAAGCCGCCAAAATTGCAGGACTGAGAAGCGGCAGGGTTACTTTAAAAAAAGCCTTGCCGGGGGATGCGCCCAGCATTTTGGCCGACTCGGTCAAACCGGGTTCCAGACGAGACCAGTACCCGCCCACGATGCGCAGCACAACCGTATAATTATAGAAAACATGGGCAATTAAAATAAGTGCAAGGGTTTGATCGACGGCCACGGGCGGCGAAGTCAGATGGAACCACTTCATCAACCCGGTGTTTACCAGGCCGTGGGGGCCCAGCAGGGAATGAAATGCGGCGGCCACCACCACCGTGGGCAGGACAAAGGGCACCGTGGTAAAAGACCGCAGCAGCTCTTTTCCCCGAAATTGATACCTGGCAAAAACATATGCCCCGGGCAGGGCCAGCAGGAGCGTCAGAACTGTGGAAACCACCGCCTGCCATGTCGTAAACCACAATGTGCGCAGGTAGATTCCGCTGGTCACCAGCTTTTTAAAGCTGCCAAGCTCCCAGGATTCATCCGGGATGAGGCTGACGGTGAAAATTTTTATCAGAGGATAAAAATAAAATATCGCCAGATACGCCAGGGGCAAAGCCGCCAGCAGGGCATAGGATTTTGAACTGATATGTTTCATTGTTGAGCTGGAATCTACCGTAAAACGGTTTCCGTCCAGGCCTCTATCCATTCCTCACGATGGGCGGCAATGTCTTGCGGTGATACGAAAACCGGGTGTTTGGCAATCCTTGCATGCTTTACAAAGACTGCAGGCAAAACGGCGGTTTTGTTTGCCGGAAAGACAAACATCTGCAACGGTATGTCCTCTTGAAAGGTCCGGTCAAGCATAAAATCCACCAGTTTTTTGGCCATATCAGCCCTTTTGGTACCCCGCAAAATTCCCACAAACTCAATCTGACGGAAAGAGGTCCCTTTTTCCACCACGGCCGCCGTGGGGGACTGTTCCATGGGATTTTCTGCAAAATGAACTTCGGCCGCGGGGCTGCCGGCATAGCTTACCACTATAGGTCGATCTCCTTTGGAAGCGGCGCTGAAGGATCCCCAGTACGCTTTTTTCCAACTGCCGGTCACCTGGACATTATTGGCCCTGAGTTTTTTCCAGAAATTCAGGTAACCGTCCCGGCCGAAATGTCCGACAGTGGCGAGTAAAAAAGCCAGCCCCGGTGAAGACGTTGCCGGATTTTCAACCACCGTCAAACCATCATATGCTGGCGTTGTTAAATCCTCCAGACTGGCGGGAGGAGCAAGGCCTTTTGCGGCGAACCATTGTCTGTCGTAGTTTAAACAAACGTCGCCGTAATCAACCGGCAAAAGGCGGTGGGTGGGGTCCAGTTTGAGCTCGTCGGCAATATCGCTGAGATGGGGAGAGCGGTAAGGGATGAACATGTCCGCCGCCAGCGCCCGGCTCAGAAACGTATTATCCACACCAAAAAGTACGTCGGCCATGGGATTGTTTTTGGAGAGTATCGCCTGGTTTAGCATGACACCGGTATCTCCGGCTTTTAAAAATCGAAGCCGGACATGATGTCTGCTTTCAAATTCCGCTACAACCGCCTTGCTGACACTGAAACTGTCGTGGACCATCAGAATGATTTCAGAGGTGTTCTCGGATGCGATTGCCGGCGGCAACCAGCCAACGGACATCACCGTACCCATAAGTATGATCCATGCAATTTTTTTCATGTCATCCTCCTTTAGGCCCTTAGGGGGGGGTCTGACTACATGTTGTAAGTTAAGGTTTCAGGTGTCAGGTGTCAGGTGTCAGCAACTAAAAAATCACAAATACACAAATACCAAATGGTTCGACAAGCTCACCACCTCACCACCCTGAGCCAAGTCGAAGGGCAAATAACAATGACCGAAATTCAAAATTCCAAACAATTGGCTTTCGATTCTGTTTGAGATTTGGATATTGTAATTTGGAATTCATTTGTAATTTGGTGCTTGTAATTTGTTATTTCTCTCCGAGCCGTAGGTTCGAATCTACGAGCCGGAGGCCGGTTTATCCGGATTTAGGCCCTTAGCGGGGTTTTTCTGACAACATTTGGACCCTTCATGTTTCAACAATCGTAACATTCTGAAATTATGACTATAATTTACCTAATCAACCAGTAAACTATTCAACGAGGTCTGAAATTAGGGAATCAGCATTTTATAACCTTTGAACCTTGAACCCTGAACCTGGAACCGATACAAGGAATTTATGCGGGTTTTTCAAATGAGGGCCGTTGCGGGATAAAAAAAACCGCCCAATGAAGGACGGCTTGACAGCTGCAGTTTTCCTCCACCAGCATTATCCGGATCAGGTTCAACGGTCGGACTCAGAATTTTATGATAAAACAGAGTCCCTCTCAGCCCGGTACCTCCGAGCTCCCGGCTTTGCTATATAGCTAATACTATAACTTCGGATACTTATATCTTCATAACATGCTGGTGTCAAGACATTTAAATTTTTGATTGACATCTAATATTTGGTGATCATTTTTTATAAAATCCCAAAAGATCCTGATGTTGAAAGGCTCACAATTTGAAAAGTTGAAGGGCTCCTATTTCTGAGTCTGAAAAAATGAATCAAGCGGGGTAAAAATGGAAAAAAATTGGGAAAAACAACTTGCATGTGCCGAGGATTGCCGGAGATGCGGTCAATCCTTGCAGAATAAGGACCGCAGGCTTTTATCCGTCTATGATCATGAGCCGATATGCATGGGATGCAAAAAAGAGGAAGAAAAACGGCCGGATTATGAAGATATGTCCAAACAGATGATTGCAGCCTGCATGGAGACAACCAATAAACCTTATGGAGATCCGGCCAGTTACTGTTTCCACCACTTTTGCCCCTTTAAGTGTAAGGCCTGAAGCAGGCATTCGAAAATTTTTGCCCCAAAATACGATGGTGCCGGCAACATCCACTCCCGCAGCCTTCGTGTCTTACCGACATACTTTCTTCACATGGCGCACTGGCGAATCCAGGTTTCAAGTTGGGCTCGAGGAATCAAATCCAAAACCTTCAGACCTTTCTCCTTTTCCCATTGGATCATCAGGCGGTGATGGATCCCGACACGGATTCGGTAAATATGCGGGATTGTTTCAATGCCTTTCGTCTGGCGCCAAACTTGTTTATCGTGTGCCGCAAAGCCCGCAGCAGCCTGCAGGGATTTGGCAACAACCGCTGAGGGTGCCGTTTCGCAACTGCGACGATACGCCGCACTAAATTCCGGGATCAATATTTTTTTCGGGGTCGTCTCAAACTCAAGTCCGGCGCTTTTCTCATTCGTGGGCACGGTCGGCGTTTTCCGGGCTTCCCGCACGCGTAATTTTTTTTGTGCTTCCCGCAGCTCTTTGCGCAGTTGCCGGCGTCCATGTTGCTGCAGGTTGATTTCGGCTTTCAGGTTGTCGATTTGCCGGTGTAGATCGGAAGCGGTTTTTCTTTCTTCAAAGGAAAGGGGCTCCGGAGATTTGAGTACATTTTGTTGGGAAGCGGTTGATTTTTCAGCGCCCTCGAATCTTTTGACAAGCCTGTCTAACTCAAGTTCCTTTTCTTTAAGTGCACTGTGTCTCCGGGCCGCCAGGCGGTTAGTTTCGGAAACTTTTCCTTTAAGCTTCTGGATTTGATTGTTTTTCGCTTCGGTTTGGAGATCAAAGTCATCTTTTTTCAGTATCCGGTCAAAAATGTCTTCAAGCGGGTCTTCCCAGGGATCGTGACCCAGCTCCGCTCGACAGCTGCGTACGTTTTCAACCAGCATTTCATTATCGAAATAGGCGTCCTGGCGGCCTAAGACGGCGGCGCGGGCAAATACAATGCTCATTGCCGGAAAGATATTTTCAAAACCGTAGCTCAAGGCCAAAAGGGTGTAATCCCATTTAAACAGATTCTCATCATTTTCTTCCTGCAGTGCCTGCCGGCAGCGCGCTTCCAGAGCTTCATAATGCTCCCGGTTTTCAACAAAATCAAACCGGAACTTGACGGCCTCGGCATCACGCAGCATCTCCGGCGGGATTAAATCCATAATCTTGCGCGCCACATCGATATCCCCGACATCCAGGGCCGAGTCAAGCAGATCTTCCATTTGTTTCAAGGCAAAATCTTTCCGGTCCGGCCGATCTTTCAGCTCCAAGAGCATATCATAGCCAAATTCCCGCATGCCAAAGTGATCCGCCCGAAGATATGCCTGATTAAGCTGTTCTTCATTCAATTTAGCCGGTTGCAGTTTTTTAAGCTCATAGGCCCGCATCTCCCGAATCATATCGGCATCGGCCACCAGGCTCGGCGTCGAACGGAGCTGGGTCATTGTGATACCCTCATAGGGAGATGGATCGCGTAAAAGCTGCTGGTCTTTTTCGTAACAGCATTTTTTATATTTTTTGCCGCTGCCGCAAGGACAAGGGGCATTGCGGCCGATTTTGGGGATGGGTCTTCTGACGGTGAAATCACCGCCGATGACAACCGGCGGTTTTTCCTCCGGCAGGGTTTTTAGCACGTCCTGTTGAGTCACCCAAAAGTAAAGCGGTGAATTTTCGGTTTCTTCGTCCAGCAGAGCCAGGGACTGGTCGATGAGCAAATTTGCCTCAAACGCTCGGATTTTTTGGCGCAGTTTTTGCAGAACGTTCTTAACGATCTGATGCCGGCTGCCGTGACGGACAGCAAGCTCGGCAGCAATTGTAGCGCCCAGGGCCTGCCGTTCCCAGGATATATCTTCAGCCTGTGCGGCATCCAGCAAGGGTTCAATGGCATCCGGCCCCTGTACCCGGTACACAAAGCAAATATCGATCACCGGTTCCGCCACTTTTAAAGTCTCGGCCAGCACCTGAGGATCAACTGTCACGCTGTTTACCCCGCATACGCAAAGTAAGATGCCCAGGACTTTATCGTCTCCGGATTCAATGAGCTGCCGAATCAGCTGTTCATATTCGTCCCCGGCAACGCCGGCAAAAGAGGCGGCCGTTTTTTCAACCTCCGGGCGCCATCGTTGGGTTTGACGCAATTTATCGATCAGTTTTGCTTCGTTCATGTTGATATGGTACTGTCTTTGGCACCGTGGCAGTGATTTTGTGAACGGTACTTAAGGTTGATGGTTTCGTAAAAAGTCCGAAAAGAGCCAATTTTCAAATTTCACACTTAATAATTTCAATAAGTTATGAGATCGTAATTTTAGAATTTTGACTTTTTACGAGATTGTCAAGGTTGGCTCCTAATAAACTTTAGTATTCTGTAACCAAAATTCATATCAAAAAAAGCCCCGGGCAGCGGAACTCTCAATTATCAATACCGCTGAGTATCCAATTATCGAAGGCGGATTTGGTTGTCAACAGAGACTTTTTGCGGAGGTGCTGTAATTTTCAGCGCTATTGAAAGAGTAGATACCCGGGTCCAGAGGGCCCGGCACTGGTTTATCCCTGAAAGGCAGTGTTTGTTTTATTACATATAAGTGCCTAAAGTTCAGACCTCCTAATTTGCTATGAAAACAGCTCATTTTTTTGGACATTTTCGGGCGTAGTGAAGCCTTTTCGGAGAATAGGTTTCAGGTGTCGGGTGTCAGGTTTCAGGCCGGCTCTCACTTTTTTACTACTGACACCTGACACCTAAGTGACAGTGTCCAATTATTTTGCAAATGTGGGATAAATCCATAATTTATAACCACTTAACCAATCAACTAATCAACCAATCAACGATATCTGAAAGTTAAGGAATTCTATCTTATTTTATAAACGTCAGAGCGACCTGTCGGGTCGTAGCCGAAGGCGAAGCCTGAAGCGATACATCAACCCTGGCCCAGACCGATCACCCGTAGGGTCTGCTCATAAGTTAGGTTTGCAATGACACATAGGCAAATTAATATACATAACCTCGTCGCACCAGGGCGGGCTTTAGATCACTTATAACTCTTGTCCGCCGTACTTTGGAGGATTAGTTCACTCCACACTTTGTATTATTTTCAAGGCAGAGCCAGTTATCTCTGACCTGGCCCAAAGGACCAGGTTTTCGATGTTGAAAAAAATCGATATTATTTTTTTTACAGCTGTTGCAGCCATATCCTAAAAATTGGATCCACTAACTGGTATCGGCTGTCAGGATTTTTTTCGACCAGATCCAGCTGCCTCAGCTTTTTCAAAGCTGCCTGAACCGCTCCAATAGATCCCAGATCATGCCTGCTGATATAACGGTTCGACAGTAGGGTTTTGGACGATTCAATAGCCACAGCTCGGAGCAGAGCGATCTGCCGCGGCGCCAGGGCCTGAAGAATCGCCTGGTAAAAAAAGATCTCGTTGTCGACCATTAATTCGAGCGCGCCTTTGATATCTTTCCCGTGCACCACTTTGCCGGAGACTTCATAGACGTTCAAAGCCAGTTTTTGTGCATAGTATGGATTCTGTTGTGACAATAAGGAAATCTTTTCTGCGTTTTGTTCAGGACAGCGTTTACCGCCCCTTTTAAATTGATCCATCAGATATCCGACCAGCTCATCATGGGGCAATTTTTTTAGTTCATACAGCTGGGCACTCTGATAGAAGGGCCGGCTTTTTTCATTGAACATACCCAATAGAATATGACGGCGACTGCCGACAAAAAAATATGATGCGCGATGAAATTGAATATGTGACCGAAGTGTTCCTTCAATCTTCTTGTCTCTTAGTTCTGTGATTTCTTGGAATTCATCAAAAACAATATGAACGCTCTCAGGCCCCACCTGTTCCATGAATAGGCCCAGATCATCAAGGGTTTTATCCAGCAACTCTATGCCCTGTAGATTTTGTCCGGTTGATTCGATACTGATGGCAAAACTTCCGTCTTCGGCAGGTTTCAAGACCGGCCGGAAAGTTGTTAGAAGCCGGATGGCCTTTTTCATCAGCGGCTCATTGCCGCGAATAAACGCATATACGCACTTTGCGATTCTTCCAGCGACATCATCAACGGATGTGACCCCAAAAAAATCCGCATATAGAGTCAGCATCCCCTTCTTTGCAAGGTTTGATTGAACCCTTTTAACAAGCGAGGTTTTACCAAACCGCCGCGGGGAAAAAACTACGACATTAGTTCCGGCTGAACCATACGAGATTAGTTGCCGCAGCTCTCGGGTGCGATTGCAAAACGGCGCTTCAGGCGGGATCACAGAAATGATAAATGGATTTTTTGATATCATTATTTCACTTCAATTATTGTATTATAATAATTGTACTGCAATAATAGAAATAGTCAAGGCGTAAAGAAAATTAAATTAAAAAATACACTGAATTGTTCCTTATTTTTTTTTGAGATAAGTGGGGCGAGTCGTACTCTTATAATGTTTTTACAAAGATATCCGCTTCGACTTCCAGGTGCAGCGTAGGGAAGAAAAGCATCTATTGCGCAGACCGCGGGAGTGAGTCGAAGAACTCCATGATTGCTGCGCCCGCCTCTTTGGGCCAGAGGTGGGGATAGAACTTACCGCGGCGGTTGAGGTTTTCGGTGTGCGGGCACCAGACTACCGGATTCAGGGTTCCGGGCGGACCGTAGCATTCGCAGTTCAGATCCCGGGGTTCGCAGGGCCGCGCCGGCGGTTCCAGACCGTTCTGGGCCAGGGCCCAGTCCCGGACTTTCAGCCCGCGTGACACCGGGACCAGATCGTCGTTTGGGTTGTGCATGATCATGGCCGCCGCCGGGCCGCTGCACTTGGGGTCCCAGATGCCACCTGCCACCGTACCCACGCCGCGGATAACCGACCCCCGGGCGCAGCCCAGGCTGTTGGCAAAGCTTGCTCCCAGCGAGTGGCCGACCGCGAAGACCCGGTCGAGATCGATGCAGTAGCCGGAACTGAACTTCGCCAGTAGAGCATCGAAAAGGGCGAAATCCCGCAGGCGATCGCGCGGGTCGCCGCGTTCGTACCAGCTGTACTTGCCGTCTGCAGCAATCAGACCGGCGGGGTAGACGAAAATCGTCGGTTCTTTGGAGTTCTGCTCGATTCGGTAGTACTTCCGCACCCTGGCATTCGGGTTGGTGCCGCCGTGGAAGGCGAAAATCAGGCGGTGAGGCACGTCGGAGTCATAGGATTCAGGCACAACGGAGATGAACTCGCGGGGGCGGCCGCCGACCTCGATGGAGACCGGCGGTGTGGCGGGCGCCGTGCGGCCGCAGCCTGGCGAGCGACTGCTTGTTTCATCCGCACCGCAGCTCGTCGAGGTGATCAGCGTCGACAGCAGAATCATTCCGAACAGAATCATCTCCCTCACAGCTCATTCCTTTAATAGTGCTTACTAATGTGGCAATAAATCCTGTCAAAGAATAAGAGGATATAATCAAATCCATTCATTAAACATAATTCCGGTGACTGGATACCAGCACCCACTACCCAGCAACCAATACCCAACCCGGCAAAGCCGGAATTGAATATTGACGATTGAAGATTGAAGATTTGTTGATGTCGCTTCGCTCCGTCCTTTTTAAAATCGAAAGAATACCTTAAATATTCAATATTCAATCGAAAATATTCAATAGTTACAAAATAGCGAAAATATTTTGTTAGACAAATCCTTCGCAAACATGATGAGATTTCAATAAATAGGTACTAATACCCAATACCTAATACCCAATACCCACTACCTATTACTTACCGTGGAAACACCGCCCCTTTATCCGCACTGGAGACCATCTTTGCATATCTGGCCAGATAGCCGCTTTTGATTTTAGGCTCAAATTCCGGCAGTTCGGCGATTCTTTTTTGGATCTCTTCTGCTGAAAGGCGAATATTCAGCGTTTTGCCGGGTATGTCAATTTCGATGATGTCCCCGTCCTGAATAGCTGCGATCGGGCCTTTGGCGGCGGCTTCCGGAGATACATGACCGATAGCGGCTCCATGGCTTGCGCCGGAAAAACGGCCATCGGTAATCAGGGCCACTTCTTTGTCCATTCCTATTCCGGCCAGAGCGGAGGTCGGAGAGAGCATTTCCTGCATGCCGGGACCGCCTTTGGGCCCTTCGTAACGAACAACGATTACCTCGCCCTTTTTGATTTTGATGTCCACAATGGCTTGAAAGGCATCTTCTTCGGATTTAAAAATGCGGGCGGGACCTGAATGTTTGAGCATTTCATCGGCTACCGCGGCCTGTTTGACAATGGCGCCGTCGGGGGCCAGATTGCCGGTTAATACGGCCAGGCCTCCGGTGGCATGCACCGGGTTTTCAGTTGAACGAATCACCGCTATATCTTTGATGCCGGCCTGAATATCGTCCAGCATTTCGCCCAATGGTTTGCCGTAAACCGTCATGGGGTGGGTATGGATAAGTCCGGCTTTATTCAATTCGGCCATAATGGCGGGAATGCCGCCGGCATAAAAGAAATCCACCACGTGATGGGGACCTGCCGGCGCGATCGAGGTCAGGTGCGGGATTTTGTGAGAGACTTCACCAAAATCTTTGAGAGTGATATCGATTTCGGCATAATATGCGATGGCCGGAATGTGCAGTGCCGTGTTGGTGGAGCCGCCCAGGGCCATGTCCGCGGCAATTGTATTGTAAAACGCATCTTTGGTCATAATATCCCGCGGTTTGATGTCCGCATTAACCAGTTCAACCGCTTTGTACCCGGTTTGTTTTGCCAGCCAGACTCTCTCGGCAAACACCGCCGGAGCGCTGCCGTTAAACGGCAGGGCCATCCCCAGGGCTTCCGCCAGGTTGCTCATGGTGTTGGCGGTAAACATTCCCGCGCAGGAACCGGCTCCCGGGCAGGCGTTGCATTCGATTTCGGTCAACTCCCGCTCGGATATTTTGCCGCTTTTAAAACGACCGACAGCCTCGAAGACTTTGTCAAGACCCGTATCTTTGCCATGCACTTTTCCCGGCAGCATGGGGCCGCCGGAAATAAAAATAGAGGGAATATTTAAGCGCGCGGCTGCGATCAGCATGCCCGGTATAATTTTATCGCAGGATGACATCAGCACCAGACCGTCAAACGGGTGAGAAGTGGCCATGATTTCAAGGGAATCGGCAATCAGTTCCCGGCTGGGCAGCGAATATTTCATGCCCACATGGTTCATGGCAATGCCGTCACACACCCCGATGGTGTTGAACACCACCGGGGTTCCGCCGGCGGCATAAATCCCGGCTTTAACGGCATCCACCAGCTTATCCAGATGCATGTGTCCCGGAATGATTTCATTGAAGGAATTGGCGATACCGATCATCGGACGCTCCATTTCCCAGTCGGTAAATCCGTCGGCCCGCAACAGCGAACGGTGGGGAGCCCGTTCCGGACCTTTGGTCATTAAATCACTTCGTTTGCTCATTTTTTTTCACCTTATTTGATATTAGTTCACCGCAGAGTTCGCTGAGGAAGTTATAATTTTAAGTTTAATCCAAAATGGGCCAATGAACACCTTCGAGCTATTCAGCTAAGGGCTGGCGGTCACCCTTACCGGCTAAAATCAGTTGCAGCGTTTTTTCGGCGGCAATCAGGTTAAACCAAATAACATATAACGAATAACTAATCTCTATAGCGATCTGCCGGCTGCAAATCCCTGATGGACCGCATCAAAAGCCAGGCCCACCTGTTGGGCGTCGCCGACGATTTTGCAGGGGATTCCGGCCTGCTCCAGGGTTTCCTGCAGCGGATTATAGGAAACCGCGCCGGCGGCCAGCGCCACCGTATCAGCGGGGATTTCTTCCACCTTGCCGTTGGTCTCTACTTTAACACCGGTTGCGGTGATCTGCAGTGCTTTGGTGGCGGTTTTGGTTCGAACGCCGTGCCGGTGCAATTCCTGGAAAATTCCCCAGCGGGTGGTTTTACCGATGTCGCGGCCCATTTTGTCGATCATCTCGATAACAACGATTTCTTTGCTGCCTTTAATGGCCATCCGGTAAAGGTCTTTGGGATCCTCGGCACGGTTGATCAGCAGAAATTTTACGGCTTCGGCCGAAAGGGTGCCTTTTTCGCCGAGAAACAAAGCGGTTTCAACGCCGACGGCACCGCCGCCGATGATCACTACCCGCCGGCCGGTGATCACTTTATCCTGTAACACATCCCAGGCCTGAACCACATGGGGAAGCTCGACACCCGGAATCGGCGGCTTAATCGGCAGCGCCCCGGTTGCCAAAATGACGGTATCCGGTTGTTGATGGTCGATCAGAGCCTCATCAACGCTTTGACCCAAAACCACGTTTATGGCGCTGAGCGCCACCTGGTGTTCCAGATCTTTTGCCAGTTCGGCAAATTCCTCCCGGCCCGGCGGCGCTGCTGCCAGGTAAAGCTGGCCGCCTAAGCGATCGCCCTTTTCGTATATGGTAACGTCATGGCCCTTTTCCGAGGCGGAAAGCGCCGCGCTCATACCGGCGGCTCCACCGCCGACCACCATGACTTTTTTGGGTGCATCCGTTTTTTCGACAGCCGTTTCCTTCTCGTGGCCTGCTTTGGGGTTGCAAAGGCATTCGACGGCCTTTAACTTGAAAAGATTGTCAAAACAGCCCTGGGCACAGGCAATGCAGTGGACGATCTCTCTTCCATGCCCTGCTTTTGCTTTCTCCGGCAGAAACGGGTCGGCAATCAGGGGACGGCCCATGGCCACCATGTCGCACAAACCGTCTGCGATCATTTCACGCGCGGTGTCCGGATCATTGATACGGTGTCCGGAAATGACCGGAACATCCACCAATTCCTTGATACCTTTGGCCAGATAGCCGAACACCCCCCGGGGAACTGAGGTAACGATTTGAGGGACTTTGGCCTCATGCCAGCCCACGTTGATGTTCAGGGCATCGACACCGACTTCCACCAGTCGCCGGGCATATTCCTGTAAATCCTTGCGTCCATTGCCGCCGGGCATGAAATCATTGCCGTTCATGCGCACAATGATGGGAAAATCATCGCCAACTTCCTGCCGGATGGCCTGCATGACTTCCAGGCCGAAGTGCATGCGGTTTTCAAATGATCCACCATAGCTATCTTCTCTTTTATTGGTAAAAGGCGAGAGGAACTCACTGATCAGATAGCCCGTGCCGCTGAGTGCTTCGACGGCATCGTAACCGGCCTTTTTCACCCTCGAAGCAGCCTGGGCAAAGCTGTTGATGACTTCCCGGATTTCATCGATGGTCAGCTCCCGAGGCGTTTCTCTGGTCATTCGGGAGGGCACGGCCGACGGCGCCACCGCCTGTTTTCCGTCCAGAAAGAATGAAAAATTGTAACGGCCGGCGTGATTGATCTGGACCGCGGCACGTGCGCCGTTTTCCTGAATCACTCGAGCCAGGCGCTTGAGGCCGGGGATAAATTCATCTTTATGTGCCCCGATGTTGCTGACGTTGCCGGAGTACTCATCAACCGTGGCATAGCCCACCGTGATGATGCCTACGCCTCCCCGGGCCCTTTCGGCGTAAAAATCGATCAGCTGATCGCTGACCTCAAAGTTTGCCGCCATGTTCATGTGCATGGCCGGCATGCAAATTCGGTTTTTTAATTCAAGTTGATTAATTTTAATGGATTCAAACAACGGATCGTTCACTTTGCCTCCTTACCGCCAAATGTAATTGTGGGTGGTTACTTTTATATTTCTAATCCGGATCTCGTCATTCAGCTCGGAAAAACAGCTGTGACTCCTTAACTTTCGAAGGATTGCATGAAAATTGGGCATGGGTCTAATTCAGGAATTAAGGAATTTGGGAATTGGAGGAATTCTATCAATCCCAATTTATTTATTTTATCTTTTAATCCCTCAATCCCTAAATGCCTAAATCCCTCAATTTGGCGCTAATAAGTATAAATAATGTCCAAAAAAAAGACTTGTTTTTTTAGCATTTTACGAAATCTGTATATCCTGGCATATTCCCACAATTTCGCACATAATTCAACCGTTTTTGACCTGGGCATTGACTGCCTGTAAACGTTCCTCGGCTTCCGCCATCATGACCCCATCGGCCCCCAGTATCCTGTCTATCCTGTCTAACAAAAACCGTTTTTCTCTTCCACTTCGGCCAGGGATTTATCGAGGATAGTAACCATTTCATCGACCTGTTCATTTGTAATGATGAAAGGCGGGCCGAGATAAATCATGTCCCCGGCCTGACCACGGTCACAGCCCATGCCAAATTGCACACCCAGGCCGTGGCTGAGGCATTCAATTGCCAGCTGCACGCTGAAATGGATTTCGGGATCGAGCGGTTCTTTTGTTTCCTTGTCCTTGACAAACTCCAGGCCCTGCATCAGTCCCATGCCTCTCACGTCGCCTACACTCGGATGATTCTTCAGCTCTTCCAGCTTTTGAGCCAGGTATTCTCCCATCTCGTTGCAGCGCTCAACCAGGTTGTGTTCCTTGAGGTAGTCAATTGTTTTTGAGGCCACGGCACAGGCCATGGGGTTGCCGCCCCAGGAGAAGCCGGCGCCAAAAATGCCCGACTTCCGGGCAATTGTATCGGTGACTTTTGAAGTGGCCACAGCCGCACCGATGGGAAAGTAGCCGCCACCCAGGCCTTTGCCCAGGGCCAAAATATCAGGCTCTATATTGAAATGTTCATATCCGAACCACTTGCCGGTACGCCCGAAGCCGGTCATGACTTCATCCAGGATCAGCAGCACATCGTGTTTGTCGCAGATTTCCCGGATTTTTTTAAAGTAATCCACCCGGGGAGTGGCGCCGCACAGCGACGTGCCCGACACCGGTTCGGCCATGAAGGCCGCCACAGTTTCAGGCCCCTGACACATGATTTCATTTTCAAGGGCCTGAGCGCATTCCAGGTCACAGGTCTCCGGCTTCTGGTTGAACCAGCAGCGGTAGCAATAAGCCGGTGCGATGTGATTGTTGTCCGATAACATGGGGATGTAATCGGCCCGCCGGCCGGACATGCCACTCCAGGACAAAGATCCCATGGTCATCCCGTGATAGCTCAGCCAGCGGGAGATAATTTTATATTTGGAGGGGCTGCCGTTGTCGAGGTGGTATTTGCGGGCCAGCTTGGCGGCGATCTCGGTAGCTTCGGAGCCGCCTGAAACAAAAAACACTTTATCCATAATAAAATTAGTAACTTCGCACACCTTAGCGGCCGCTTCTTCCAGCGGCGGATTCGTGAAATCAATCCGGTAGACAAAGGCTGCCTTTTTGGCCTGGTCCCTGAGCACGTCGGCCATTTCATCGATACCGTGGCCCAGGTTGCACAGTATGGCCCCCCCGGCGCCGTCGATAATTTTATTGCCCTGGTCGTCGTAAAGGTAAACACCCTCGGCCTTCACAATGGAGGGATATTCCCGGTTCATGAAAACATTCAGTACATGGGATTTTTTTTCGGTCATGGTTAATCCTCCTTAAATGCTATAATTAAATAAACCACTGATCTACTCTGAGTCCTCGGCGTCTCGAACGCAGCGGGCGGTGAAACTATACAATCGACAAGAAAGCTATATCAAACACACATTCGCATATATATCAATCATGTCTAAATAAAAAAAATTCTGCTTTCCGGCTTGCCATGGCACACTCCTTTTAAAAATTAATTGGCTAAATCATAAATGCCCCTCCATTCACGTCCAGCGTAACCTCCGTAACAAACGGTGAATCGAGCAAATATTCAAACGCGCGTACGACATCATCGGCGTTTCCAATGCGGGGCACAAAAACCTTTTCCTTCAGCGTTGCTTTTTTCTCCTCGGACCAGTCCAGAAAAAACCCGGCATCTTCGATGAAGGCCGGGGCGATGGCATTGACCGTTATTCCGTGAAGTCCCAGCTCTTTGGCTGCATATCGGGTCATTCCCACCATCCCGGCCTTGGATGCCGCGTACTGGTACGGGGAAGAGACCGGAAGGCGTAGGAAGAAGCAAAAGCCGAGTTTTAAACGGAACACCATAAAAGATGGCATAGGGGATCAGCGAGCCGAGTCTCAAAATTTACCGCTTTACATAGACTTAACTCCCCTGCTATGATTCATCGCGTAACCAGTATTTAGGATCCAGTGTGAAAACTGACACCTCCTCAGAAAACTACAGTATCGGCGAAGAGATCGCACATGCCGTTACCCACGGTATCGCCATCCCTTTGAGTATTGCTGCCTTGGCTCTTCTATTGGTTTTTTCCGCCCGGTATGGGGATGCATGGCATGTAACCAGCACCGCAATCTATGGTGCCACCCTGATCCTGCTTTACACAACCTCCACCCTGTATCATGGCATTCCCAATGTCCGAGCCAAGCGTATTCTGCAACAACTGGATCATGCAGCCATATTTCTGCTCATCGCAGGCACGTACACACCATTTACCCTGGTGTCTTTGCGCGGTCCCTGGGGCTGGACCCTGTTCGGCACGGTTTGGGGGATCGCGATCCTGGGCATCTATATTGAACTATGGGGCAGCAGCAAGCTGCGTCGCTGGTCCTTGGCACTGTATCTGGGTATGGGCTGGCTGGTGCTGATCGCTATCCATCCCATGCTGGAAAATGTGGAAAAAGGGGGACTGATGTTGCTGTTAGCCGGGGGGCTGAGTTACTCTATAGGCGCTGTTTTCTATGCTTGGAAGCGCCTGTCCTACAACCATGCCATCTGGCATATGTTTGTGCTTGCAGGCAGTGTACTGCATTTCTTTTCTGTACTCTTGTACGTGGTTCCAAACGGGCCGTCGGCATGAACACTATCCGAGTTAGTGAACACACATGACCACAGTAAATTAACCTAAAATCGAATCGATTGGCGAGGAATTAAATTTTTAATAAATTCAGCACATGGAACGCACAATATGTTTTAATCTTCTGTTTGACCCACGTGCATTTTCCAGTACCCCGCGGACCAAATAAAAAAAAGCTTTGCTCAGGTCCCTGGAAAAGAGGCGATGGATTTCAGCGATCAAGGGATGCCGTTGGTGAAAAAAACAAGAATGGGGGCAAGATTGATCGCGTCCATGGCATCCAGAAACTCGTGGCTCTCTTGGGGAGGAAGATCCGGTATAATAGCGACTTCCACAAATATTCAATTTTCAATCCCGGCGGATCCTGTTTAGGGTTCGCTGCGAAGAAAAGGTTGGCACTGACGGGTAAATTCAATTAATTTATCGAGCTTATCGTGGGCCTTGCCGGAATCTATGGAGTCCGCAGCGATTTTGATGCCGTCTTTGAAATTGTCACATAGCCCTGCGGCCACAAAGGCTGCAGATGCATTCAGCAAAACCATATCTCTTCTGGGACCCTTCTCACCATTCAGAATCTGTCGGATAATATTTGCATTTTCCTTTGCATCACCGCCAACAATATCCTCCAGACCCGCTCTTTTGAAGTCATACTCTTCCGGCGTCATTTGAAATGTGCTTACATTGTCGTCTTTCAGGTGCGAAACCCTTTGTCGGTCCGCAGATGCTGATTTCGTCAAATGTTCCCTCACCGCAGACCACAAATGCCTCTTTGGTTCCCAGCCGTTTCAGGACAAGGGCGATCTTATCTGTCAGGCTTTGTTCATAGACGCCCAGCACCTGAACGGAGGCGCCGGCCGGATTGGTCACCGGGCCAAGGAGATTAAAGATGCTGCGGATACCGATCTCCTGTCGGGGTCCGGCAGCATGTTTCATTGCCCCGTGAAAAATAGGGGCGTAGAGAAATCCGATGCCGATCTCATTGATGCATTTTGCCACATCGGTACTGGTGACATCCAGATTTACGCCCATGTTTTCAAGCACATCCGCGCTTCCGCACAGGCTGGAGACGGCCTGGCTGCCGTGCTTGGCCACCTTTATGCCGCCGCCTGCAGCCACGAAAGCGGTCGTGGTGGAGACATTAAAGGTTCGGGTTCCGTCACCGCCGGTACCCACAATATCGAGGATCGTCTCATCTTCGATATTGATCTCATCGCGGTCAATGTTGACCAAATGATTATTAACGCTTATTTTCGTGGCTTTGGCCCGCATGGCCCTGGCAGCGCCGGTAATCTCATCAACGGTCTCTCCCTTTAATCTCAAGGCAGTGATGAAGGCCCCGATCTGGGCCGGTGTAGCGGTTCCGGTCATTATCTCATCCATGGCCTTTTCCATTTCAGCCTCTGTGAGATCCTCGCCTCTGACAACTTTTGAAATAAATTCTTTAATCATGGTATTTTCCTCCGTTTGTAGGTTTTACTTTCAATATGCGTCTCCAAATAAAAAAGGCCGGGGGACGAATCGTCCCTCGGCCATAAAAATATTCAAAAAAAACCGCAGGACCTTCTGGAGGTGCCCACGGTTTATTGGCTAAATTATGATATTAGTCTAAATTGGCAGGCGCCCCCCCAGGTTAGAGCAGAGCCACCACCAATTTCTCAGTGAATTTTCAAAAGTATTTTTCCGTTCGTAACTCATAGAGCCGCACTATAAAGAGAGTGAATGAAACTGTCAAGGAAAAAAATTTTGACATAAGCACTGAACTTCAGTAAATAAATTGTCAAACCTGTTGACCCGATAATATCCGATTCACCCATACTCGTCCATTATTGCGGGTGGAGATGCGCGGAGGATACCGGTCGGGCCGGACAGCAATTTTTTCAAAAACCTGATCACGGCCACCAAGCAAACGGTGAATACGGGGACGAGTATGTCCGCTTTGCCTTGATAGAAAACAACATGTGGATTAACCAAGCGGTGCTGGGGATAAGAAAAATCAGATAGAGCAATAGATATCATGCCCGCGCAGGTGGGAATCCAGTCTTTAAAACGATTTTTTGCGATTTTATCAATTTTTAAACACATTATGCGTATTGAGAGAAACTGAGTAATTGTAATAGCTTGAAAGTGAATAATTTGAACGCTAACATATCATAGAAATCCTGTTTGGTTGTTTTTGGAAATTATTTAAAATGAAAGTCATTAAGATTGGTGGTGGATGCCTGAGAGGCAAGACAAAAATCGCTGAAATTACGCATCTTCTCACTGCAAGAGCGGCAGGCCATATCGTTGTGGTATCGGCGTTATACGGTATTACAGATATTCTGATTGACAGCATGTCAATAGCGCTGGAAGATGAATCTCAGATTTCTAAAATTATGAGTCGCATAAAAAGCCACCACTTGCTCGTTGCACGCCATCTGATTCATTCTGCAGCCTCCATGCGCACCTTTGAACAAAACTTCAACAAATTCCTTATTGAATTGGAGCGACTCTACTATGGCCTCAATTTTATTCAAGAAGTTACTCCTAAGATTAACGACGTAATTTCCAGTTTCGGCGAGCGGTTATCGGCATTGCTCTTGTCGAGTGTTATGCGCGCGCAAGGGGCAAAAGCAATCTACCGGATGCCCCATGACATCGGCATCATTAATTTATTCCTGAATCACAACTTATCCCGGAACTTTCCTACGACGAGGCGGCTGAACTATCCTATTTTGGAGCCAAAATACTCCATCCTCGCACTGTAGAACCTCTTCGGAAAAAGCGACTTATAATTGCCATCAAAAACACACTGAACCCGGATGTTGTGGGGAGTGTCATCTCCCACCGGAGAAGGGTTTTGGCTCCGGTGGTTAAAAGCGTTGCCTATACGAACGACATCGGTATATTGAAAGTACACGCCTCAGGAATCGGTGCTCGATTGGGAATTCTGAGCCTGGTATCTGGCGAGCTTGCAGAAAATGAAATAAATATTAAGTCGGTAGTCACCTCCCAGACGTGTATCAGTCTACTATTGGCCTTAAAGGATCTCGAGCCCGGGAGAAAGGTACTGATGGGAATAAAGCCGCGTCCTTTTAGACGACTGGAAAAGATTGATAATGTTGCGCTAATCAGCGTTGTCGGAGAGGGTCTTTCAACCAGGCCGGGAATTGCCGCCAAATGTTTTGCAGCTACAGCGGGCTGCAACGTCAATGTCGAGATGATTGCCTTCGGCCCCTCACGTGTAGCATTATATTTTGTCGTTCAGGGAGAGCATCTTAGAAAAGCGGTAGCCGCCATCCATAGCAGTTTCTTTTCATCACCACGCTGCCAATAAATATTTTAATCCCGCAATGAATTCTTCTTCTTCCAGATACAGTTCCATTCCCCAAAATTAGCAAAATTAAAAACTACAATAAACAATTAAGATAATTGTTTTAAATACTGTATTGACAATATTTATGCTATACGACAGAATTTAAATATGAAAAATCTAATAAAAAAATTATCCTCAACCCAAATGGGCATATAAATCTAACAGATGCCATTTGGGCGGGACGTTTTGTAGAACCACGGATTCTCGAAGTTCTGCCGGCGGCTTATGAGAGATTTAAAAGGCATTTCTCGGGCGATGCTGAAACCGTTGAAAAGCTCGAACAGATCATTGATCGGATCAAACAAAAAAGCGATCATAAAGTTGAATTCTATGGAATATCCATCGAAAAAATAAGACCCTGGTTTTTCATCCGATTACGAGATGGAAGATCGAAATCCTTAGATGAAAGGAAAGTGTCCAAAACTTTTCGATTTAAACCCGAAACAGTGGATATTTTAAAAAAGTTGAAAGATCAAACCGGTCAATCTGAAACGGCAATTTTGGAAAACCTAATTGCAACAAAAAGAGCGGGCAGCAGCTAAGCGCCAAAGGCTTTTTATCGAACAACCATTATTCAGGAGAAACAAGTGGATCTAAATCCTCTCTTTCGCCCCAAATCAATAGCCGTCATCGGGGTCTCTTTATCCAATGATCGCCATCCGGCCAATGTGATTTATGATAAAATCAACCTCCGGTATCCGGTGACGGTTTTTGCTGTCAATCCCAGGGGCGGCCAGCTCCACCGGAATCAAGTTTACAAAGACATCACCGAAATTCCCGAGCCGGTTGACCTGGCCGTGATCGCCGCCCGATCAAAATATGTGCCCGCTATCCTGAAGGGGTGCATTGAGAAAAAAGTGGGGGGCGCCACCATCATCTCCGGCGGGTTCGCCGAGGTGGGGCGGCAGGATCTTCAGGATGAGATCGTTTCGATGGCTAACGCGGCGAAATTTCCCTTTATCGGACCCAATTGTCTGGGAATTTATGCGCCCGATCGATTCGATACTTTCTTTTTGCCGGGTCAGCGGCTGATCCGGCCCGAGTCGGGCAATGTGGCCATCATCAGTCAGAGCGGCGGCGTGTTGGTGGATCAGATGGTAAAATTCAAGGCCCAGGGGATCGGGCTCTCCATCGGTGTAAGTATCGGTAACAAGGCCTTGATACGGGAGATTGACCTGCTCGAATATCTGTCCCGGGATCCCGCTACCCGGGTAATCGCATTTTATGTGGAAGGTTTCGGCAAGGGAGAGGGACGAACTTTTGTAAGGGCTGCCCATCAATGTCCCAAACCGATCATCGTTTTAAAAGCCGGCAAAACCACCGCCGGGAGCCGGGCGGCCTCCAGCCACACGGCATCCCTGGCCGGCGATTATGCCGTATTTTCCCAGGTGCTGGCCCAGCATGGCATCACCGAGGCAAAATCCGAATATGAATTATTAGCATTTTGCGAAGCGCTGAACTCTTATCAGGATGCCATCGACGGGCGCATCGGGGTCATTACGGCCAGCGGCGGGCATGGCGTTTTAGCGGTGGATATCCTGTCGGCCAATGGACTGGAGGTGCCGCCCCTGTCGGAATCGGCCCAAAAAAATATTTTTGACCGCCTGACTCCAGGCGTCCAATCCATCGCCAGTGTCGGCAACCCGGTGGACCTGACCGGCAGCGCCGCAGATGAAGATTTTATGGGCGCGGCCATCGGAATGAGCCGAACACCCGAGGTCGAGTGTATCCTTCTCCTCATCCTGCCGTATTCGCCCAGTCTGAGCCCGGAACTGGGTGCCCGCTTGAGCCAGATTTATCAGATGGAGAAAAAACCGATGGTGGCCTACGTTCCCCATGAAGATAAGTACCGGATGCTTATTGAAGGGTTTGAATTAAACAATATACCGGTATCCGATTCTGTCGAGGGTGCCGCACTCATGGTGAAAGCACTGAAGAGGAGCCAATCATGTTAACGGATGCCATGACCGCTATTTTAATGGATGCCGGGGAAACCGGGTGGGTGCTGGAGCCGGATGCCAAACGGATCCTCGATCTGGCCGGGATACCAATCCCAAATTTTCTGCTCGCCGCTACGGTGGATGATGCGGTCCAGGCCGCTGGAAAAATCGGCTATCCCGTGGCGACCAAGATCGTTTCTCCGGCCGTGCTGCACAAGACGGAATTTGACGGTGTGGCCCTGGGCCTGGAGACGGATGAAGCCTTAAGGGCGGTCTTTGAACGCTTTAAACGCTTTGACCGATTCAAAGGGGTGCTGGTGGAGGAAATGGTCACCGGCGTGGAGCTGATCGTCGGTGCGAAAATCGATTATCAGTTCGGACCGGTGGTTCTTTTAGGGATCGGTGGCATCGGTGTCGAACTGTATGGCGATACGGCGGTGCGGATGGCGCCGGTGAGCGAGCAGGATGTCCGCTCCATGGTTCATCAGCTGAAGGGACGTCAGGTGCTGGAAGGGTTTCGGGGATCGAAGCCCGTGGATATGAAGTCTTTGAGCGATCTGGTGGTTCGTTTTTCAGAACTGATTATGGACCTGAAAACCGAGATAGCCTCCATTGATTTAAACCCGGTCATGTGTACCTCCGAGGGATGTGTCGTAGCGGACGCCCGGATCATTCTCGCCGAAAATACCTGACCTATTTCGTTTCGTAGAAGTTTTTTAGCGCCTTTTCAATGTCCAGGATGTGGTTTTTCATATTTTTTACAGCTTTGGCGGAATTTCTTTCCTTGATATTTTCGTAAACACCGATGTGAAATTTTAGGGACCGCTCCAGCAATCCGGGTATAACGGTAAATGTTTCCCGGATAAACTGTTCCATCAGGCCACGAATGGTGACAAACATGTGGAGCATGAAACGGTTATGGGAGGCGTCGGCGATTTGGTGGTGAAATGCCATGTCGAGTTCTGAGTAATCCTTGGGTCTTTCCTCCTTTAGTGCTTTCGTCATATCGTCAATGAGCTTTCCCATCTTCTGAATATCTTTTCCGGTAGCATTATTTACAGCCAACTCTACAACACCCACTTCGATAAAACGCTGGGCTTCGACAAGCTCTAAAGAGGCTTGAGCATCGGACACTAAAGGCGGGGAAAGCTGTTCCGCCCATAATATGGAGTTGGCGGATTTGATAACCGTGCCCAACCCGGGACGCTGTTCGATGGCCCCGATAAGGGTCAGGGTATGCAGGGCTTCCCGCAGGGAGGGGCGGCTGATCCCTAGTTGGGCGGCAAATTCGAGCTGATTGGGGAGCTTGTCGCCTTCCTTCAGCTCACCGACATCAACCATCCGCTTGATTTCTTCAATCACGGAATCCGCTAATTTCTTTCGTTTAATGGCAGCCATCTAATAACTCCCTAATGTATCGGAATTTCAACAATTTATTGGCCTCCGGCTCGTAGGGTAGCGCCTACGCCTCGGAGAAAATCACGGTGCTTTTTGCGGCCATTTTCTTTGTAAGCCGCATGGAATGATGGAATATTCCAATTGGGTCGAAGCCCCTGACTTGAGTTTGATGATGAGATTGTCATACCATTGTATTCTAAGGGTTGTCAAGTTTGGAAAATACTTATTGACAATAAGGCCCATTTTAACTATCGGATAGTTATTGTTTCCGTATATTTGTCGAAGACAGACTACAAGTTAGTTCGCTTCGCTCACAACCTGTCGAGGGCCGCTAGGTCGTGCGATTGGAATGATGGAACAATGGAATAGTGGATGGTTGAATATTAACGGATGGCTTAAACTTACATCAAAAAGGAGGGGATATGAAAAAATTTCTTATTTTAGTTGCGGTGATTGCATTGGTATTTACATTTGGAACCGTTCAGGCCAAAGACTGGAAAGTTGTCCGCATCGGCGTGGAAGGCGCATACCCCCCGTTCAGTTATACGACAGCCGATGGCAAATTGGAGGGGTTTGACATCGACATCGCCAGAGCGCTGGTCAAGGCCATGGGCGCCGAAATCAAACTGGTGGCCCAGGACTGGGACGGCATTATTCCGGCCTTGATGGCCAGGAAGTACGATGGGATCATTGCGTCCATGTCCATTACAGAAGAGCGCAAGAAAAAGGTCGCTTTCAGCAACAAGTATTACAATACACCCGCCAAATTTGTTGCCAAAAAAGGCACCGTAAAAGAATTCACTAAGGCAACCTTAAAGGGCAAAACCGTCGGTGTTCAGCGCGCCACGACCCACGACAGTTACCTTACGGATAATTATGGCAAGGATGTGAAGATCAAGCGCTATGCAACCCAGGATGATGCCTACCTGGATATGGCTACCGGGCGGCTGGATTTTCTGCTGGCCGACAGCGTTGCGCTTTCCGATGGGTTTCTGAAAAGGCCGGAGGGAAAAGATTTTGAATTCGTCGGTCCCGATATGACGGATGTGCGCTGGTTCGGTGAGGGCGTCGGGGTTGCTTGCCGCAAGAAGGACAAGGACCTGGTGGGAATGTTCAATAAGGCCATTGATCAGATCCGGGCGGATGGAACGTACAAGAAAATCCAGGATAAATATTTTAATTTCAACGTGTACGGCGAATAAGCCGGAGCAGTAAAGATCCTCCGCTACGAGACAACCTATATTCTCAGTAGGTTGTAGAAATTCCGATACATATACATCAATGGGGGAGGCCTGCTCCCCCGTTGCTTTTAGAAGAACAAACTTTAGTCTGAACAGATATCTCCATGTTAAGATGAGAACAAAATGATCGCAAGCACCCGGACAATAAAAAGGCACACCTTGCCCGCCTCCAGTATGGGAAATGAGCGCGCACTGACGGTAATCCGTTACGGCGTCGATAATGACGGAAACAAGGCATACATTCAGGCGGGGCTCCACGCCGACGAAGCGCCGGGCTTCGTCGTCATGCACCATCTGATCAACCTGCTTGATCAGGCGGATGCGGCCAATAAAATGGATGGACAAATCATTGTCGTTCCGGTGGCAAATCCCATCGGTGTCAGCCAGTGGCGTGACGAGAGGCTCCAGGGCCGTTTCGATTTCTACGACAACATCAATTTCAACCGCCGGCACTTAGATATCACCGCGCAAATCGCAGATCGGGTTAAAGATCGGCTGGGCAATGCGTCGGAGAAAAATATTGCCTTGATTCGCAAGGCCGCGGGAGAGGTGCTTTCTTCAATGGCCCCGGTTGATGAGGCGGAATATCTGAAACATCTTTTGCTTTCCCTGTCATATGATGCGGATATTGTGCTGGATCTACACTGCGACGATCAGGCGGTGCTGCATGTTTATCTGGGCACACCCCTGTGGCCGGACGCAGCCGACCTGCCGGCTCAGTTAGGAGCCGATGTGACGCTGCTGGCGGAAGATTCGGGCGTTACACCATTTGATGAGGCCGGCAGCCGGATCTGGTGGCAGCTGGCGGAAAAATTTCCGGATCACCCCATACCGCCGGCGTGCCTCTCCGCCACTATCGAGTTGCGGGGAATATCCGATGTCTCCCATGAGCACGGGGCGCAAGATGCCGAAAATATCTTTCTATTTTTGCAAAGAAGGGGATTTATTAAGGGAAAAGCACCCGAGCTTCCGCCTTTGCGAAACGAGGCGACACCACTCAGAGGGGTGGAGCATCTAAAGGCTCCGGTGCCGGGGGTGGTGGTGTTTTTGAAAGAACCCGGCAACCGAATCCGCAAAGGTGACGTAATTGCTGAGATCGTTAACCCATTGGAAGACGGGGTGGAAAATCGCATAACCGCCGTCAAAAGTGGTATTGAGGGCGTACTTTTTTCAATTAACACGGACTGTCATGCCAGACCTGGACGCATACTGGCTAAAATCGCGGGAAAGATCCCTATCAAAGGCAAGGAGGAAAATTTACTAACATTGTAAATCGTCTTTATTGAGGTTGAGGGATTTATGAGCCTCAGTTTTCCTCCCGGTTTCGATAAACCGCCTGATTTCTCCGGCGGTCATTTCGGAAAGACCTATCTTTTCAAGGGTGCGGCCGTTTGTGGTCAGATCCTTACCGAGAATAAACTCCCCCAGCTTGATGATGGTCTCCATTCTTTGCACCGACACGTTGAGACTCTTTCCGATCGCTACCAACGGCACCAGCCCCATGGGAATGTCTTCTAATACATAACGTGTTTCAAGACAATTGGGTCCCTTTATGTCGGCATAGGCTGCAGTGTTTCCAACCGCATCAGCTAGGGTCCTTGCATGGACACCGTATTCAATTGCATATTGATCCTTGCAGGACCACAACTCCACACCCAAAGCTTTGCCCACGGCAATTCTTTCTTGATCCATTGCTTCCAGGAAGGCCCCGACAGCCGGCGTAATACCTTCCCGATAAAACAGCCATTCTCTTTGTGATTCGATCACAGCGGTGTTTAGCAAAATCGGGGCAGGATGTACAATGGGATTTGTGTTGTCAAAGCTTGTTACCAAAACATTGTCGGCCGCGTGAACCTGAGGGTATGCGGATTGTAGCTTGTCGGCAATATTGGAAGATTCCCTTGCCGGCAGGGCGGCTACCAGCAGTTTGTTTTTTATGCCAAATATAGTGGCCTGTCCGGGTCTTGAACTGCGGCAGGCATAAATCAGCGTATTGGTTTCCCCAATTGTTACTTTGACAGGGCATTTTTCATCTGCCAGCACCTTATAAAATTCCAGGGCGCCACAGGTGGCGCCGGGGTGCAGAACAATGATTTGATCATCCTGTAAAAATGGGGCCAGGGCTTTGGCGATGTGACGATGGGCTGTTGCGGGAGCGATGACCATTATGATGTGAGCCCCTCTAACCGCTTCGGAAAGATCGGTGGTTACCCGGTCAATTTTCCCAAAACCTTGAACAACTCCTGCCAATTCAATGCCGCCCTGTTTGTTAATCGCATTTACGGTGTCGGGGGAAATATCATACAATCGGACCTGATATCCCATAATTGCTAAATGAGCGCAAACGGATTGTCCGCCGTTTCCGGCGCCGATAATGGTCCAACGAAGGTTTTTGGGTGGGTCGGACGGTTTTGGCATTTATCTTTCTTTATTGGTAGGCGTTCACGGGTTCAAAGGTTCAGGGGTTCAAGGTTCTCCATTCTCGTCCCTGGCCTGCATTTGGGATGCGTATTTACGAGAAAAGCATCTGCTTCGTCAGGCCTAATCCAAAATTTGGAGCCAAATTGGCAATTATTTGGCAAAATGATCATTTTTAATGAGGACTTCGGGTCTTTAATGCCTTCTTTGTCCTTAACCCTGAACGTTGAACCCCCTGGCCCAGACCCGAATTTACGTTGCTCAATTATTCAGATTCATAGTTGGGAACCTGACACGGGCCGCAATATGAACTTATAAGTCGCACTCTCCGAGGCGTAGGCTACGAGGCCTATGCTACGAGCCGGAGGCCAGGGCAGGCTGAACCTGTGAACGGTTATCTTCATTGAATAGGTACTAAATCCCAGTAAGAACTTTTTACTGGGCCGTCAACTTTCTCTGGGGCGCAAATAGGCATGCCAACGGTGTTCGGCTTTTTTGACGCCCCATACGATAAGGAACGTCAATCCAAGATAAAACAGCCCTGCTGCGATAAACGATTCAAACGGGACAAAATGCCTGGCGTTAACAATTTTGGCGGCACCGAATAAATCGACAATGGTGATGACACCCGCCAGTGCACTGCCATGCAACATGAAGATGACTTCATTGCCGTAGGCGGGTAATGCTCGCCGGAAGGTACTGGGCAATATAATGCGCCGATAAATCATGGCGTTGGACATGCCGCACGCCTTGGCGGCTTCGATTTCGCCAAAGGCGGTCTGCATAATCGTGCCCCGCAGGATTTCCGCCGTATAGGCTGCAGTATTCAGTGCAAAGGCAAGCAAGGCACATACGTAGGCCTCCTTGAAGAGTACCCATAGGAAACTCTCACGCACGGCCTCAAACTGTCCCATGCCGTGGTAAATCATAAACATTTGTACCAGCAGCGGAGTACCCCGAAAAAAATAAATGTAGGCTTTCGGCACTATGCTTACCCATCTATTTTTTGATGCTGCCAGCAGGGCAATCGGTATTGCCAGACACAACCCTATCATCAACGAGATAATAACCAGTTGGACCGTTGTCCAGAGCCCCTGGAAATATAGCGGCAGATTATTTATAATGACCTGATAATCCATAATTTAACACTAGGCCTTGCGGACGCCGACACTATAGCGTTTATCCACCCATCTCAAGCCAACATCGGAAACGCCGGTAATGATCAGAAACAAAAATGCAACGACGCAAAAAAATGTAAATGGTTTTCTGGTAGACCCACCCGCTAAGCTGGCATTGTAGACCATATCCGGCAGGCCGATGACGGAAACTAATGCAGTCATTTTAGTCAATACCAACCAGTTATTCCCGAAACCCGGTAAAGCGTGTCGTACCATGGCGGGGAACGTAATGCGTAAAAAAACCAGCAACGGTGTCATGCCAAACGCGTAGCCGGCTTCAATTTCACCTCGGGATACGGCCAAAATACCGCCGCGAAAGGACTCCGTCATATAGGCACCCATAATAAAACCTATCGTGAGGACCCCCGCCGCAAATGGACTCACATCGATATACTCGAACCCCAGTTTATCACCGATATTATTCAGCAGGATTTGGCCGCCAAAAAAGATAAGGGTCATTAGAACCAAATCGGGTATCCCTCTGACGAATGTCGTATAGATGCCTGCCAAACTTTGGGCAATGCGGGATCCGGACAGCTTGGCAAGGGCGCCGATCATTCCGAGCACAACTGCAATAAAGAGTGACAGCAATGCCACTTCCACGGTCAGCAGCATTCCCTTCAGAATAAGGGGAAGATAGTCTATTACCAACTCCATGCTTTATTCCCAAGATTCAAGTTAAAGACTGATTTTACTGAAAACACTATTCTTGAGCAGAAGCGTCATAAGTAAACCACTTGATGGCCAGTTTTTTAAGGCTTCCGTCTTTAATTGTTTCGTCAATCGCGCCGGAAAACATGTCAGCAAGGTCCTTTTCCGTCTTCCTGACCGCGACACCAACGCCTTCTCCTAAGGGGCCGCCGGTCATATAGGGGCCAACCATCTTATACTCCTTGCCCCGATCAGAATTAATAATCGGCACCCAATAGGCCATGCCACCGATCAGTGCGTCCAGGCGCCCCTGGTATAATTCGAGATCAATGGTGTGTTGGAAGTCATAAATGCGAATTTCAGCATGGTCACCCAGATACTGATCCGCGAATTTCGCATGGGTAGTGGCGACCTGTACCCCGATGATTTTGCCCCTGAACGTTTCGATGATGGCATCAATTGCGACCTTTTCGGCGGGACTGATGTCATCTAACGTCAATCGTTTTAGCTTTGGACTGAAGTTGGCGGCGGGATTGTCTTTGCGTACTACAAATCTAACTGGTGAATCGGCATAATTGCGCGAGAACCTTACCAACTTCTTACGATCTTCCGTTATAGACATGCCTGCCATGATGGCATCATATTTACCTGAATTAAGTCCTTTAATGATTCCCCGCCATTTATGGGTAACGATTTCGCAGGCCACGTTCATGCGCTTGCAAAGATCTTTTGCCAGTTCGATTTCGAATCCGACAAGATTGCCTGAGGCGTCAATAGAATTCCAGGGTGGGTAGGCACCTTCCGTCGCAATTTTGATCTTCTTCCAATTGCCGGCGGCAACCTGGGCGACGAGCATCATGGATATAACCGCAACAAGCAACAGTGCAAATAGATTTTTCATTTTTTGTCCTGCTTTGCTTTTTCGGTATATTGTTGACAGAGCCGGATGACAGGTGACAGAAGTCAGATGACAGATGTCAGCGCCGCCGCTGGCCTGAAAATCGGCCAGTTTAATCGAAAAAGAAACTTTGGCAATGGTCAAAGTTCAATCAACCGCTGAGAACGCAGAGGTCGCAGAGACTTTTTAAATAAAAATATCGTTTATAGTGATTGATCCAATCATCTTATTTAAATTCAGATAGTTAATTGTATTATTATTTTCTCAGCGATCTTTGCGATCTTGTGAAATGTTACAGAAAATGTTTCATATAAGATGACAGAAAAACTGAACGCTGAAACCTAAATATGCCGACGGAAAACCTGAAACCTGTAATGGTAAGAATTCCCTGTTATTTCAAAGCACCGCTGAGAAACTGCTTGAAGCGTTCTGATTTCGGTTTATTAAAAACTTGTTCCGGTGTCCCATTTTCCTCGATCAGCCCCTCGTGTAAAAATAACACCCGGCTGGAAACTTCACGGGCAAACCCCATTTCGTGGGTGACAACCAGCATGGTGCGTCCTTCCTCCGCTAAACTCTGCATTACTCTTAGCACCTCACCCACCAGTTCCGGATCAAGGGCTGAGGTCGGCTCATCGAACATCAACATATCCGGTTCCATGGCCAGCCCTCGCGCTATCGCCGCCCGCTGCTGCTGACCGCCCGACAGTTGTGACGGGTAGTAGTTCCTATGGTCGTACATACCTACCCGCTGTAATATGGCCTCCGCCTTTTCTTTGGCTTCCGCTTTGGGAATTTTTAATACATGGACTGGGGCTTCCGTAACATTTTGCGAAACGGTCATATGTGCCCACAGATTGAATTGTTGGAACACCATTGTCAATTTTGATCGGATACGTTCCACCTGTTTGCGATCCTCGGCAACGCGCTCTCCCCCACGCCGTTCGCGCATTTTGATCAGTTCGCCACGCACGTAGACCTTTCCTGCGGATGGTGTTTCTAAAAGATTGATGCATCGTAGCAATGTACTCTTACCGGAACCACTGCTCCCTAAAATGGATATAACGTCATGGTCGTGCGCCTCTAAGGAAATACCTCTTAAGACTTTTATAGTACCAAAGCTTTTATGGATGTTTTCGACTCTGAGTGCGGGTGTGGATCCAGCCATGTTATCCATATCCTTCCCGCCTGCCTCATCTGCCCTCGGCGGCAGTGAGCCGTTCGACCCTGAGCTCACAACCGAAAGGCTCAGGCCGAATGAAGCTTGCGACAGCCGGCAGGCGTTTCCGGGTTAGTTTTTCTGATACTTTATTTCCTCCTGCCCCTGGCGGGGAAGGAGGCATAGCCGTCAGGCTAAACATATATTATTAACATTTTGATGTTTTTAGACGGCAAATCACAAATCTCAATAACCAAATATTTGTAATTTGCTTTTTGTAATTTATTTGGGATTTGTAATTTGAGATTTCTCTCATGTACCATCCACCCATATTCTTAGCCTGACGGCTATGGGGTAGAAGAGCAAAATCTAAGTAAGGCATGTATGGAGCCGAGTTATTTCAAAGCACCGCTGAGAAACTGCTTGAAGCGTTCTGATTTCGGTTTATTAAAAACTTGTTCCGGTGTCCCATTTTCCTCGATCAGCCCCTCGTGTAAAAATAACACCCGGCTGGAAACTTCACGGGCAAACCCCATTTCGTGGGTGACAACCAGCATGGTGCGTCCTTCCTCCGCTAAACTCTGCATTACTCTTAGCACCTCACCCACCAGTTCCGGATCAAGGGCTGAGGTCGGCTCATCGAACATCAACATATCCGGTTCCATGGCCAGCCCTCGCGCTATCGCCGCCCGCTGCTGCTGACCGCCCGACAGTTGTGACGGGTAGTAGTTCCTATGGTCGTACATACCTACCCGCTGCAATATGGCCTCCGCCTTTTCTTTGGCTTCCGCTTTGGGAATTTTTAATACATGGACTGGGGCTTCCGTAACATTTTGCGAAACGGTCATATGTGCCCACAGATTGAATTGTTGGAACACCATTGTCAATTTTGATCGGATACGTTCCACCTGTTTGCGATCCTCGGCAACGCGCTCTCGCACGCCGTTCGCGCATTTTGATCAGCTCGCCACGCACGTAGACCTTTCCTGCGGATGGTGTTTCCAAAAGATTGATGCACCGCAGCAGCGTGCTCTTACCGGAACCGCTGCTCCCTAAAATGGATATTACGTCATGGTCGTGCGCCTCTAAGGAAATACCTCTTAAGACTTTTATAGTACCAAAGCTTTTATGGATGTTTTCGACTCTGAGTGCGGGTGTGGATCCAGCCATGTTATCCATATCCTTCCCGCCTGCCTCATCTGCCCTCGGCCATGAACTTTTCGGCAGTGAGCCGTTCGACCCTGAACTCACAACCGAAAGGCTCAGGCCGAATGGAGCTTGCGATAGCCGGCAGGCGTTTCCGGGTTAGTTTTTCTGATATTTCATTTCCTCCTGCCCCCGGCGGGGTATGAGGCCGAAAGTCGAGTAAGGCTTGTATTGAGCCGATCGTCAAAAAATTTACCCGTTAGCAAAATGAAAAAAGTAATTCGTAAACCTATAGTAAATATGTAAATAGAATGCAAGTATTTTTCTATCTGCCATGCCCTGCTCGTATCACTTGATCCTAACGTTGCAACATTGGGATTGAGTATCAGCAGTCAAAATAACCTGCCCGAACGGCAGTCCCAATGAAATTTAGAATTAGTTGTCCGGCAGTCAATGAGGAAATCCCGTTTACATCTCGGATAGGCGTTATCTCAACAATATCCATCCCCATCAATCGACCTTTTTGTACTAAACCGTGGATCAAGCTTCGCACCTGATGAAATAGCAATCCACCCGGGGCAGGGGCAGCAACCGCCGGCATTACCGACGGATCTAAACCATCGGCATCAATGCTGAGATAATAGCGTTCACCATCGGGGATGCGTTCGAGCACGGAAGATATTCCGTTTTCGTGAACATCGTAGGCGGTAATGATCTCAGTTCCGTAGGAAAGCGCATCCTCCACCTCATTTGCCCGCGCGCTACCTTGCGCCCGCATGCCGATCTGGAAGATACGTTCGAAGTGGGGTAATTCGGAGGCACGACGAATTGGACTGCTGTAGCCCTCACGAACTCCATTGACCTCATCCCGCCAATCAATGTGTGCATCTATATGCACCAGTGTCATAGGTTCACCTCCCTCAAAGGCATGGAATACGGGAATCGGTACCCCGTGATCACCTCCAATGATGATCGGATAAGCACCACGTTCTAAAATCGTTCGCACCGCCATCTCAGCAATTCGATAGTGACCCTTCATATCGGCAGGGTTTGCCGGCACGTCGCCACAATCGACCACTCTAATATCACGGCCATCAAATAATGGCCCGCCTAGATCAAAATCCCAGTGATCTAAACCAAGACTGAGTCGAGCAGATTCTCGCCGCACAGCCGATGGGGCATTACTTTGATCGTTAGTGACTTCATCCATGCTGTAAGGATCGCCATAAGGGATGCCAAGAATAGCGAAATCAGCCTTAAGCCTATCGAGTTCCGTGCAGAGAGGAAAACCCATGAAAGTATGGACTTCGCAATGAGGTGCAACGGTGTTTGGTGTTAACATTTATCCCTCCTCACCATGTTTGATCGATTTTGCTCTTGATGCCTAATATTGACGCCGCATTTTCAATGAGTCCCTCTTCCACGAGCACCTTCAAAGCTGCCCGGGCAATTGCGCATGCCAAAGGGTTGCCCCCGAAGGTGGAACCGTGTTCGCCGGGCTGAAGAATGTTCATTACTTCTTTGTTGGACAAAAGAGCGGATACCGGATAAATGCCCCTGAAAGGGGCTTTGCCGATCAATGTCAAATCCGCTTCAATGCCGTCATGTTCCTCTGCCAGCAGTTTGTCGGTGCGGCCTAAACCGGTTTGGATTTCATCAAATCACTTTAGATGCACGTCTGTCACATATCCTGTGGGAACGACAAACTGTTTAACAATTTCGGCAGGGGGTCGGGTAAAATGCCTGCTAATCGTAATTGCGGCATCATTCGCCATCTTTTACCATCCGTCATTAATTCTTTAAACCACCGCTGCACTGATGGTTCAGATTGTGTATAGAAAATTTTCAAACTGTCCAAACAGTTAAAAGGAGGTCCCGCTTTGAGATCGTTGAAAAAATTAGCACACATCGCAGGGAAATTCAAATTCTATGAAAAATAATAGACCTTGTTGAATAGTTTACTGGTTGAATGGTTGATTACAGACCTCATAATTAACTATGAAAATAGCTCTTTTTTTTGGGACATTATCGGGCATAGTGAAGCCTTTTCAGAAGATAGGTTTCAAGTGTCGGCGCGTCAGGTTTCAGGCCGGCTCTCACTTTTTTACTACTGACACCTGACACCCGACACCTGAAACCTGAGTGACAGTGTCCAATTATTTTGCAAATATGGGATAAATCAATACTTATAACCACTTAACCAATCAACTAATCACCCAATAAACGATATCTGTATTAAAGGGATCATGTCTTCATCTGGTTATAAATCCGTTTCACTCAATGGGGGTATAACGGGTATGCCAGATATAACGTCTCGGAATTTCTATAATATATTGAAATCATGCATCTTTTAACGTCAGTGGTTTTATGCCGCCTACATGGAATGATGGAATGCTGGCCTCCGGCTGAGTAGAGCCTACGGCTCGGAGAGAACAATGGAATAATGGTCAAAAACGCATAACTTCAGTGTCTGGATCAAGGTTCAATTTCACTTTAAGAGACTCGTTGAATATGCCGGTGCATTTTACCATGTCATCAATCGCGGCAATGCCGGTGTTGATATGTTTAAAAGCCCTCGTGCAATGGATAAATAAGTTATTGACTACACAGAAGTTTTCCTTCAAAATAGTATAAAATAAAAAATGAAGGAAAACTTGCTTGCTCCGGTGGATCAGGTGCTGCTTTACAAGTTTTCCTTCAATACAGAGTGGTTGTTAAAATGAAGGAAAACAAGTTTATGCCAAAAGAGATGTCCGCCAATCAAAGGCGGATTTTTATTGATACAGCCCAGCTCTACGAAGCCTATATTGTCACGTTTCGGGAAAGCCGATCTTATCGTGGCGGTATGCACTGGAAAAAGTCCAAGGGACGGCAGTATCTCTTCCGGCAGAGGGATCGATTGGGATATGGCAAAAGCTTGGGGCCGCGAACCCCGGAAACCGAAAAGATTTATGCGGATTTCAAGCTCGCCAAACAGAAAGTCCAAGAACGGCTCGCTTCTTTCAAAGAGCGTCTTAAGGAGCAGGCCCGGTTTTGCAAGGCCGCCACCATCCAGAGAGTGCCCCGAATCGTTACGGGTTTATTGAGAGTCCTTGACCAGTATCGGCTACTGGGCAAAAACATTACCGTCATCGGTACCAATGCGATTTATGCTTATGAGGCTGCAGCGGGAGTGTTTGTTGACAGCCCAATCCTGGCAACCAGGGACATGGATATTCTGTGGGATATTCGGTCACGTTTACGCCTCGCAGCAGGAGACGATGATGAGGGTTCAGCAACAACCGGGATAATCGATATTCTGCGCAAGGCCGACCGGTCTTTCGAGCGTGTCAAAAGCCAGGAATTTCGAGCCATAAACAAGGATGGCTATATGGTGGACCTGGTGAAGCCCGAACCTAAGCCGATCATAAAGAAAGAACGGCAGCGAATGGGTGGCGACACTGATCTGAAAGCAGTTGAAATACGAAACTTGCAATGGTTGGTGTCATCGCCGAAGTTTTCACAGATTGTTGTCGGCGATGATGGTTATCCGGCAGCCATGTTCTGTCCTGACCCCAGGTCGTTCGCACTCCATAAAATCTGGTTGAGCGAACAACCTGACCGCGATCCAATTAAAAAAAAGAGGGACCGGCACCAAGGGATTGCCGTAGCCTACCTGGTCAGTCGATATTTACCGCAACATAAATTCACGGCATCTGAGCTTAGAATGTTTCCAAAGCGTGTGTTGGACGCCGCCCGTGCGGAGATTTCGAATCTTGAAACGCCGGCAGGCTTTGACTGATCTTTCCAATGGGAG
>PVMK01151066.1_pt1 | contig 58150 bp, 52 predicted proteins | sample 1853481 | NCBI WGS metagenome assembly PVMK01 (sample SAMN08533507, study PRJNA380276) | Marine sediment metagenome, whole genome shotgun sequencing project.
TAATGCCACCTCGGCGGGCCTGGATGGCAGCGTGCCGCCATTCCCCAGCTCTATCATCACCCCCGAGGTCGTCTGTTACGACCTGTCCTACGCGATGACGGACACGCCGTTTATCAGCTGGGCCCGCCAGCGCGGCACCGAACGCGTCCACCAGGGCTGGGGCATGCTGATCGAGCAGGCGGCCGAGTCATTTTTTATCTGGCGCGGGGTGCGCCCGGATACGCGCCCGGTACGTAAACACCTGCCGTAGCACTACTGAGAGTCGCGCGATTCGTCGGATTTGACCCGCTTTGAAGTGCATTCGCTGCCTTGCAGCAGCATGCCATTCCCCCCTATCTGAGCCAAGGCACCCGGTTATGCCAGCCTGGTAGCAGACATCAAGAGCAGACCGCAGGTTTGAAACACCTTGTTGCGCTTTAGCAACACCTGCGGATATTCCGCCGAGATGCCGGTATACGTATTTGACGTAAACAAACGCTTTGCATCACATAATCCTTTGTTCTATAGTCGGCGACATGCAACGCGGCTGACGGTGCGAAGATGCTAGCTTCCGCGGGTTTGTTGTGTTTTTACCAATGGGGGGTCTACCTATGAGTAGCTCAAAACTGCGGTTCACAAAATATTGTGGACTGATTGTTTTTCTTGCCTTGCTCTTGCCGGATAGCGCGGTACTCGCACAAGACAAAGAAGAACTGATTGTCACCGGCTCGCGTATCCCGCGGTCCGATCTTACGGCCAACAGCCCGCTTCAAATCGTCACCTCCGAACAAATGGAGTTGTCTCACACGACCAACGTCGAAGAATACCTGCGCAAGATGCCGCAGTTTGCTCAAGCTGTCGGCCGTAACGGAAATAACGGTAACGACGGTTCGGCCACTCTCGACCTGCGCAACCTCGGCGAGGAGCGCACCCTCGTGCTGATGGACGGCAGGCGTTTCATTCCGTTCGATGCGCAGGGCTTCGTGGATCTCGGCATGATCCCCGGCGCGCTGGTTGAACGTGTCGAAGTTATCACGGGCGGCGCCTCAGCCGTGTATGGCGCAGACGCGATCGGCGGTGTCGTGAACTTCATCATGAAGGAAGATTTCGAGGGTATGGAGTTTGACACGTCCTATGGCATCACCGAGGAAGGTGATGGCGATGTGTTCGACTTCAACATCACGCTCGGCAGCAATTTTGACGGGGGTCGCGGCAACCTTGTGTTCAACGTCAATTACACGAACCAAGCCAAGGTCACCCAGGAGGAACGCCCGTTTGGAGTCGAGGCCCTGGATGATCTGCTTAATCCGGTCGGCAGTATTACCACCCCGGAAGGCAGTGTCATCGACGGCAGTTTCCCGGGCGATACCTCAACGATGACAACTGATGGTTACGCCCAGTTCGACTCGAACGGTAACATCGTAGACAATTTCACAACGTTTAACTTCAACCCGTTCAACCTGTACCAGGTGCCGCAGAAAAAGTGGACCTCTACGGCGCTCGGCCGCTACGAGATTACGGACAGTGTCGAGTTTTACGGTCGTGCGTCTTTCGCCAACAACCGGATCGATACAATCATCGCACCGTCCGGTACGTTTGGTGAGCAGTACTCGATCGACTACGCAAATAATGCTTACCTTGGTCAGGGCACGCGGGATCGATGGGCGCTGGTCGACGCAGCAGAGGCCGATCCGGCGACTCAAAATGACGGCTTGGTCGATATCTTTTCGTACCGTCGCCTGGTTGAGGTCGGCTCGCGTATCTCGGGTTACGAGAACACCGCCTATCAGTTCCTCGGTGGCTTGACAGGCGAAGTCCTCGACACGCAGACCTGGGACGTCTTCGCCTCGTATGGCCGGACGTCGCGGACGCAGAACTTCTCGAATGACACGACCATCGCGAAGACCCAGCAGGCGATGACCGCCATCGACGACCCGGACAATCCTGGCGAAATCATCTGTGCGGACGCTAGCGGTGGCTGTGCACCGATCAACGTATTCGGTGGCCCCATGTCGCCAGAAGGCGCGGATTTTATCCGCACGGCGCTGGTCGAAACCAACAAGACCAGCATGCTGGTATACGGCGGCAGTTTCGGCGGTGACATTCCGCTGACCATCCCGTCTGCCGATAACCCGTTGGCCTACAGTGTTGGTGTCGAGCGCCGCGAGGAAGACTCAGAGCATCGGCCTGATGACGCTTACGCGACCGGCCAGGCCATCGGTTTTGGCGCGAGCAGTCCGATCGACGCCTCGCTCGACGTGACTGAGTATTTCGGCGAGTTGTATGTGCCAATCGTCGAAGGTGTGACGGCCCTACAGTTACTCGCATTCGACGCCGGCATACGTTATTCAGACTATACGAACGAGGTCGGCGATATTAAGAACGATTTCGAGGAAACGACCTTTAAGATCGGTGGCGAGTGGGTGCCCGTCAACGGGTTGCGCCTGCGTGGCATGTTCCAGCGCGCGACACGCGCGCCGTCACTTTACGAGATCGGCTTTCCGCGAACGCCGAGCACCGGCGACCTCGATCAGGATCCCTGTGAAGGGGCGAACCCGGTTGGCAATGCAGCGCTGACGCAGCTCTGTATCGACACGGGCGTGCCGCCGGCATCGATCGGCAGCGTGCTTAGCATCATCGTCGGCCAGATCAACAATTTCGTCGGCGGCAAGCCGACGCTGCAGCCCGAGGAAGCCGATACGATCACGTATGGGTTCGTCTGGACGCCTGAGTTCCTCGACCGACTCACGTTATCGGTCGATTACTACTCAATCGACATCGAAAACGTGATTACCGAGGTGTCCGAGCAGAACACGGTCGATGCCTGCTATAACATCGAGCAGGATGCAGCGGGCCAGTTCTGCCAGCTGATCTTCCGTAACGGGCTCAATGGCGGACTCACCGGACCGAAGGATTTCGGTGTCGACATCTCGCGTGTCAACGCCGGCTTCCTGAAAGTCGAGGGTATCGATTTCCAGGCCGCCTATGGCTGGGATATCGGCTCCGGCGTACTGGACCTCGACCTGATCGGTACCTATATCCTCGACAACACGCAGCAGGATGCCAGCTTCCTGCCAGAGTTTGACTGCTCGGGACTGCTCGGCAACACCTGCCTGCGTCCGAGCCCAGAGCTCGTGTTCATTCAGACGACGCGCTGGACACAGGGACCGGTCTCGGTGCAATTGGTGTGGGATTATATTGACGAGGTGACGCAGGACTCGCTGGTCCTCAGTGGTGGTGATCCAGCCGATTTCGCACTGACGAAACTGGACACGCAACACTACTTCCATCTCTCCGGTACCTACGAGATCAATGACACGTGGACGGTTCGGGCCGGTATCGACAACCTGCTCGACGAAGATCCACCGATCCCGGGTAACGATTGGGGCGGCACGCTGGAGAACAGCGGCAATACGTTCCCGGCTACTTATGATCCACTGGGTCGCAAGTACTGGTTGGGCATGAAAGCAAGGTTCTAAGCGCTGAACTCAAAAGCAGAAAGAACGGCGGACTTCGGTTCGCCGTTTTTTTTTGGCCTATTTGATACGTTTGACGCGAGTCGAGACCGATCCGCCTTCCACAGACAATTTGAAAGATCCAAGCGAGCCGTGCTTGATCACGGCCACCGGGCGATCTTCTTCTTTAAGCCGGAATCGCTTGGTTTCGACCTGCTTCCAGGCCTGGCCGTTCTCGAGGTGAAACGTCAATCGACCGACCGGATCTTTGTCGACGCCCGTGATCGTGCTCTTCAGGGTTTCCTGCTGTGACTGCGGCAAGCCGAATTCTTCTTCAGTCGCGGTCTTTACGCCCGCCTGCGGCGCGCTGACCGCCACTGCGGCAGCCGCGGGCGCCACAACCGGCGTATCCGTCACCACAGCCGCTGGCGTGACAGCCGGAGTCTCCGATGTGGCCGACGGCTGTATCTGCGGCTGCACAGCATAGGCCGCATCGAAACAGGCCAGACGATCGTCCGCTGAACTTATATTCACGCATTCCAGCGCCGCATCACGATCGGCCGCAACCGCAATCTGCGCGGACAAGAGCAACGGAATGCAAAAATAGCGGATGCTGGCCCGCAAAAACCTCGGCTTCTCGTTCACTGATACTGACCCCACCCGGAGATTAATCGCTGATCCTAACCCGAATGTTGCACGAGCAAAAATGGGGGACATTGCACTACCGTCCCATAAACTCATGACCGGCATCCATACGATGCAATTTCTGCTCACAAAATTCGACAATCGCGGCTGGAAGCCGCTCCCACGATCCAGCAATGAGGAACGAGCGGCTTCCAGCCGCGAATGCGAGTAGCCTGTCCACAACGCGCAGTGGGAACATTGACTTCTCAGTTGGGAATGCCCTGCGGGGTCCCGCTGGTCACGCGGATAAAGGGGGACATTGCCGCTTTTTCTCCACAGAACGGCGTCAATAGAGTCGAAAAAACCGCCGCTCTGGCGGATACTTAGGAATGTGAACATCGTTACAGCCCAATATTCTGTTGCGAGTGCCGGTGCCCGGTTCAAAATGTGCATGCTTTTCGTCGCCCGGGGGGCGCGTATTGCCGGCATCCTGATCATTATGGCCGGCTGCGCCAGCGTACCGCCGAGCGAAGAGGCGGCCGTCATTACGCCGGAGCGAATACTTGCCGGCGAACCACTACTGGCCGGTACAGGCGAGCTTCCCGAGATTATTTCAGCGACTGAAGTGCTGTCCCTGGATCCGGAGATGCAAAGATTCGTAGCCGAACACATCGATCGAAATGGCAGCAGCTATGTCAAGCTGCACCAGTTACTTTACGCGCTCATCAATGAGGGGAGTTTCGGTCTCACATATAACGATCTTACGCACACCGCGGAAGAAACCTTTGATACACGGAAAGGCAATTGCCTCTCGTTCACGAATATGTTCGTCGCCATGGCGCGAGAGGCCGGACTGAAGGTGTATTTTCAGGAAGTCGATATTCCGCCCGACTGGAGTATGCAGGGTGATATTTATGTCCTGAGCCGGCATATGAATGTTTATGTCGACCTCGGCTACCACGGCGAACATATTGTCGATTTTAATATCGACGATTTCCGTTCGACGTACGATCGCACGAAAGTATCTGACGAAAGAGCCCTCGCACATTTCTACAGTAACCGCGGCGTCGAACGTTTCCAGGCGGGCGACAAGGTTGAAGCTTTCCTGTTCTTCCGCCAAGCTATCGAGTTTGACCAGAGCTTCGCGCCGGCATGGAACAATCTCGGCATCCTGTACAGCAGGAACGGTCACCGGGATTTTGCCGAAGCCAGTTTTCTTCAGGCATTGGAGGTGCAGCGCGGAGGGCTGCTGCCGATGAGCAATCTCGCGGGATTGTATGAAGAGAAAGGCGATCCCGAGCGTGCAGAGTATTATCGCGACCGCGTCAGCTACCACCGCAGTCGCAATCCTTACTATCAGTATTTCCTCGCACGCGAAGCATTCCAGGAACGTAACTACGACGAGGCCATAAGTTATCTGCAACGCGCCATCCGGCAAAAAGAGTGGGAAGACAGTTTCTATTTCCTGCTCGGGCTCAGCTATCTGCAAATCGGTGAAGAGGAAAAAGCGCGCCGCTGGCTGGCTAAGGCCGAAGAGGTCGCCGAGGGAGATGCCCTGAAGCGGAACTACCATAACAAGCTCGAACTGCTGTTATCCGCGTCACCGAAAAAGCAGTCTGATCTGTGAGATAAATTCTTGCTTCGCGATATTCATAAAGAACTCGGCATTCCGGAAGACTACGGGACCGCGCGAGCGATGCCGGTATTCGAGGAGCCGGAATCACTGGTTTCGGTGGGGCCGAATATCATTGGTAAAGAGCAACGCCTCACACCGGAGACGGCGCGTGCCTGGCAAGCGATGCTGCAGGCCGCAGGGAACAACAGCATCACTTTGCTGCTGGTATCCGGATATCGTGCAACCACTTACCAGGCCGAATTATTCAAGAAAAAGCTCGCGGCCGGACACACGATCGACGAGATTCTGTGCGGCAGTGCTGCGCCGGGTTACAGTCAACACCATACGGGGCGCGCCATCGATATCGCGACGCCGGACTCCCGCCCATTGACGACTGAGTTTGAAAGTACCCCGGCTTTTACCTGGCTTACCGACAATGCCAACAAGTTTGGTTTCTCGATGTCCTACGAGCGTAACAACCCGTGGGGCATAGATTATGAACCCTGGCACTGGTTTTTCAGTAAGGATGACCAACGATGACGCCTACAAACTATTTCACCGTCGGCTATGTTTTCACCGGCAGCTGGGACGATTGGTTCATCTTACTGGTCCTGGCCGTCGCGGCGGTGCTCGGCGTGCTGCTGTATATTCAGCGCCCGAAACACGCGCCGGACCGGCACAGTCCGCCAATGGCGTGGCTGCGGGCCGGACTGTATTTCTGTGGCGTCCTGATTTTCAGTTGGATCAGCGGTGTGTTCAAGACCGTCGTACAAATGCCGCTGACGACACCGGAGCAACTCGCGAATCCGGTCTGGGTATCGTTCGTCGTGTTTTGCTTCGCAGTCGTGGTCTGGGCCTACGGATACTGGTGGCCGCGCGGCACCCTGACGCACGGCAGGAAACTGTATTTCGTCCCGACGGCGCTGTACGGCTGGCCTGGGGCGTGTGTGCCGGACTGCTGTTCCTGACGATTTACGCGATTCTCGAGCAGTTTCAGTTTCCACGGCTCGTTAACGCCATCGTGCTGATCATGCTTTTGTCCGTCTATAACATGAATTACCAGTTAGGCTGGTGGGATATTCATGTCTCCCCGCCACACAATATAAAAGCGACCAATGCCGGCAAGGTGTTGCTCTCGCATAATCCTTTCCTGTTTTCCAGTCTCGCATTCTTTGTTATTTACGGGAATGCCGGCATTTACGTCATTCTGAATGCCTGCGCCCTCGGCGCATGCGCCGTCGCTTTGCGCTTTCCACCATTCTGGGCGGCAGACGGCGGGCCAGTGTCGACGGACACGGCCATAGGCGAATAAAAGCACGACCGCTGCTGTGACTACAGCCACAATCACCTTGGCGGGCCTCGCGCTCGGATTCATTCCGGTGGCTGTTGTCGTCGTGATCCTGTACCGATGGTCGCTGGATGCGCGCGGCGCGCTATACGCAATCTTCCGCATGCTGATTCAGCTGGTATTGATCGGTTATGTGCTGGTTTATATTTTCGACACGGACAGCCCCTGGCTGGTCTTACTGGTTTTGGCGGTCATGCTCTTCGTAGCCAGCTGGATTTCGCTGCGGCCCATCGAGCATCGACAACCCGGGCTGTATGTCCGTGTCCTGCTCTCCATTGCCATCGGCGGCGTGCCGACCTTGGTGCTCGTGACGCAGTTCGTGATCGATGTCCAGCCCTGGTATGAGCCTCGCTATCTCGTACCGCTGGCGGGCATGATTTTTGCCAGCGCAATGAACGCTGTCAGCCTCGCAGCGGAGCGATTCGAGGCGGAACGGGTCGGTGGCAAAGCTTACCCGGACGCGCGGCGGACCGCACTGCGAGCAGCCTTGATTCCATTGATTAACACCTTGTTGGCCGTCGGACTCGTCGCACTTCCGGGCATGATGACCGGGCAGATATTGTCCGGTGTCTCGCCATTAATCGCATCGCGTTACCAGATCGTCGTCATGTGCATGGTGTTCGGGTCGTCCGGCATTGCCGCTGCATGTTATCTTGTCGCAGCCAGAAGCACATCGGAAACCGGCCCGGATACAACAAGCGGTTAATCTTTACAGTGAATATCGTCGAGTTCGCGGCGGCCACTCTGGCCGTGCTTCTAGGTTCCGTCGTTCAGGTCGCAAGTGGGGTCGGCGGCGGTTTCATCATCGTACCGTTACTGGCCTTGATGGATCTTGACCTGATCCCGGCGCCGCTGATTTTCGCCAGCCTGTCGCTATCGGGACTGATGGCCGTTCGTGACAGGGCGGCGGTTGACTGGCGTCATATACCGGTTACTCTGCTCGGCCTTATTCCCGGATCGATTCTCGGCGCGTACGTCCTGGCATCATTGCCCGTGACGAGCCTCGGCGTCGTGTTCGGCACGGTCATTCTCATCGGCATTCTGTTTACGGTTTCCGGACTGCATATCCCGCTAACACGCATGACAGCCATGGTGTCCGGAGCATTGTCGGGCGTAATGGGCACGACTTCCGGCATCGGCGCACCACCCCTGGCATTGCTCTACCAGCGCGAATCGGGTCCGAGCTTACGTGCGACCCTGGCCGTGATATACACTGGCGCATCTATACTGATGTTGTTCATCCTGTTCGGCTTCGGACAGTTTTCATTGCCGAAGGCATTGGCCGGATTGCAATTGATGCCAGGCTTCCTGCTCGGCTATTGGGTCGCTAACCGCTTCACGACGCACATCGATCGCAGTGGAACGCGCATTGCCGTGCTCGGCGTATCCGCCGTCGCGGCTGTTACTCTTATCGTACGCAGTTTGCCGTTCAACTAACGAATTAAGGGGACAGTGACCTTATCTTAATTCCGGGGACAGTTTACTTATCTTTTAGATAATTCCGGGAAATTCTCGGAATGACTGAAAAGATAAGTAAACTGTCCCCGGAATTACCGGAATTATCTCATCGTGACCAGTTCTTCAGCACTGGTCGGGTGAATCGCCACCGTATCGTCAAAGTCCTGCTTAGTGGCGCCCATGTGTATGGCGACAGAAAAACCCTGCAACATCTCATCGGAACCCGGGCCAAACAAATGGCAGCCGACGACTTTCTCATCGCTTCCGGCCGTTATGAGTTTCATCCAGGATTTGGTTCTGTGTTCGGTAAAGCTGTTGATCATCGGTACAAATTCCGAGGTGTAAACGTTGATGTCCCCCGAATATTTTTCCCGTGCCTGCTGTTCCGTCAATCCACAAACTCCGATTGGCGGATGACTGAATACCACCGACGGAATATTCCCGTAATCGAGATATCGGTCGCTCATACCGCCGAATACCCGGTCCGCAAGCCGGCGGCCGGCGGCAATTGCAACCGGCGTCAGGGTCACCTTACCGGTGACGTCACCGAGCGCATAGATATTCGGAACATTCGTAAGCTGGTATTGATCAACAGGGATGTGACCCTCGTCGTCAGTCTCGACCCCGGCGCTCTCGAGCCCGAGGCCGGGCGTCGATGGTTGCCGCCCGATGGCCCAGATCAGTTCGTCGAATGGACCATGGCGACGTCCGTCCTCCGTCGACAACCAAAGCCCGTCATCCAGACGCTCGACGGCTGCCGGCACAGCATGCCAGTTCAGACCGATGCCATCAGCCTCCATTGCCGCGACGAGAGCATGCTGAAGCATCTCATCGAAATGACGTAATACGCTGTCGAAGCGTGCAAACAGGTCAACATGCGCACCCAGCGCATGCAGCATTCCCGCGAGTTCAACGGCGATGTATCCGCTGCCAACCATGGCGATCCGCTTGGGGAGGCTCGGCAGTTCGAAAAATCCATCCGATGTAATACCGAGTTCGGCGCCGGGTAGATCGGGGACCATCGGACAACCGCCGACCGCGATGATGATGTGTTCGGCTGTAATACGGCGATCACCGGTACGAACAGTGTTCGCGCCTTCCAGACTGCCGTGCGCATCGATGCACTCGATATTCTTGTTGGAGAGATTCCGTGCGTAGATTTCGTTTAAATTCAAAACATAGGCATCGCGTTTACTTTTTAACACGGCCCAATCGTGACTCTCGTCGGCCAGATTGAATCCGTATCCTCGCGCATCCACCAGAGCATGCGCCAGGCTCGCAGCATTCCACATTATTTTTTTCGGCACGCAACCCACATTCACACAGGTTCCGCCTAATCGCCCATGTTCGAGGACGGTGACCCGCGCGCCATACTCGGCAGCCCGTTGTGCGGCAGCCAGCCCCCCACTCCCACCGCCGACCACTATGAGATCCCGTTTCTCGGACATCTGCCTATACCTTGAAGACTCCTGAATCGGAATACTAAGCGACGCCAGATGCATATGATAGGATGCCGTTTTTATCGACCCAGCCAAAAAGAAACCAGCAGTTTATGGCGACCAATCCATTACTGGAATCCACAGAATTACCAAAGTTCAGCGAAGTCCTGCCCGAGCACGTTGAGCCCGCATTGCTCGAAACACTTGAGCAGAACCGTGAACGATTGGACGAGTTGCTACACCGGGCAGATCAGACCGAATTGTCTTTTGAGGACGGTATCCTGCCACTGGAAACGCTGGCTCAGCAACTGCACCGAGTCTGGGCTCCGGTCAGCCATCTGCATTCCGTGACCAATAGTCCGGAATTACGCGCCGTGTATAACGATTGCCTGCCGATTCTGGCGCGTTATCAGACGGAAATTGCACAAAACGAACGGCTTTACCGTTTGTATAAAAACGTATACGAAAAACTACCGGCCGGTCGTCAGGATGGCGCCGCCAGTTTATTGCGTCTTGCCCTGCGCGATTTCCGCCTGGCCGGCGTTGACTTGCCGGTCGAGAAGAAAAAACGCTTTAAAGCCATCATGGAGGATCTTACCCAGCTCAGCGCCAAGTTCGAGCAAAATGTTCTGGACTCCATGGCAGCCTGGTCGCACCACGAAACTTCTCGTGACGCATTGGCCGGTATCCCTGCAACGGTTCTGGAGCAAGCGGAGGCGAATGCGCGGGAGGCCTCATCCGAAGGTTGGGTATTCTCACTGGATCAGCCGACCTATGTTGCGATCGTTACCCACGCCAAAAATCGCGACCTGCGTCACCGGTTTTATCGGGCCTGGATGACTCGTTCGTCGGACCAAGCCGATAACAGTGACGAGTTCGACAACACGACGATCATGGAGAAAATTCTGCTGCTGCGACACGAAGCTGCGGAACTTGTCGGATATGAGAATTTTGCGGAATACTCGCTGGCCTCCAAAATGGCCGGCTCCGTCAGTGAGGTACGGGAGTTCCTTGAGGATCTGGCGCGCCATTCGCACGCTACTGCGGCTCGTGAGCTGGAGGAACTGGAACGCTTTGCGGGACAGACACTGGCCGCCTGGGACATTGGGTACTATGGCGAGAAACTTCGGCAGGAGCAATATTCCGTTTCCGACGAACAATTACGGCCCTATTTTCCCCTGGACGCGGTGTTGAACGGTCTGTTCAGTGTCATCAGGAAGCTCTACGGGCTGAAAGCGGAACGGGTAGACGACATTGATACCTGGCAGTCCGATGTTCGTTTTTATCGGCTCATCAGGGATGACGGCGAGATAATTGGTGGATTTTTCATCGATTTGTTTGCCCGTCCGAACAAAGTGGCCGGCGCCTGGATGGATGAATGTATTAATCGCATGCAGATAGACAACCAGTCGCAGAGTCCGGTTGCTCATCTGAACTGCAATTTCGCCGCGCCAACGAAAACCGTGCCTTGCCTGTTGACGCACGATGACGTCGTCACGCTGTTTCATGAGTGCGGACACACGCTCCATCACCTGCTGACCCGGGTCGCGTTTCCGAGCGTTTCCGGAATCAACGGCGTGCCCTGGGATGCGGTCGAGCTGCCGAGTCAATTCATGGAGAATTTTGCCTGGCAACCGGAAGTGATTACGATGATTTCCGGGCATTACCAGACGGGAGAATCATTACCAACCGAATTGCTGGAAAAACTTCGCGCGTCACGGGTTTTTCATGCAGGACTACAGATGGTGCGGCAACTCGAACTTGCGCTTTTTGACATCCGTCTGCACGCAGAGTTCGATCCGAACACCGGAAGCGACATTACGACACTGACTAAAGAAATACGAAAGCAGGTAGCGGTCGTACAACAGCCGGAATTCAACCGCTTTGCTCACGCTTTCTCGCATATATTCGGCGGCGGATACGCGGCAGGTTATTACAGTTATAAGTGGGCTGAAGTGTTGGCGGCTGATGCCTGGTCGGCATTTGAGCAACAAGGAATATTCAGCGTCGAACTCGCGGATCGATTTCGAAGAACCATTCTCGAAATTGGCGGCACGGTGGAAGTTAGCGATGCGTTTAAAGCATTTCGCGGTCGACCGGCCAAGATCGCACCGTTGTTGATACAGGCTGGTATTCTTACCGCAGAGAGCACCTGATGAAGATCGCCAGCTGGAATGTCAATTCCATCCGGGTGCGCCTGCCTCACGTTCTGCAATGGCTGGAGAAAGCGAAACCCGACATATTGGGCTTGCAGGAACTCAAGATGCCCTCGGATACCTTTCCCGAACAGGAGATTGAGGCGAACGGTTATCGGTCCATCACCTATGGCCAAAAAACCTATAACGGTGTCGCATTGCTGTCGCGACAGGAACCCACGGAAGTAAGCCGCGGGTTGCCGAATTATAGCGATGAGCAAAGGCGCGTCATTGCTGCATCTTACGGCGACATCCGGGTCATCAATCTATATGTTCCTAATGGCCAGACAGTCGGCTCCGACAAATACGAATATAAGCTTGCGTGGCTGGATGCCCTGCATGACTATCTCACCGATGAACTGACTCGATATCCAAAAATCGCCGTAATGGGTGATTTCAATATTGCGCCGGACGATCGCGATGTACACGACCCCGACGTGTGGCGGGACCGAATTCTTTGCAGTGCCAGCGAAAGGGAACGCCTGCAAGCCCTCAGCGCGCTCGGATTTGTCGATTCGTTTCGACTGTTTGATCAACCGGATGGCACCTTCAGCTGGTGGGATTATCGGGCTGCAGCATTTCGTCGTAAGCGTGGGCTGCGCATCGATCTGATCCTCGTGTCACCGAAACTGGCCGAGCAGTGCTCGGCGAGCCAGGTGGATTCTGAACCGCGCAAGCTGGAGCGTCCGTCAGATCATGCGCCGGTTTTTGCCGAGTTCGATTGATCCACGCCACCCTGCGGCTACCGGCAGGTTTTTCGGTAACACTACAGACGCCAGGATGCCAAACTTCGCCAGCGTTGTTGTTACTCCGTCGTCTAGCCCGAACCCTGTCGTGCCATGAGTGACGAATTGCGATTTCTTCCCGGCAGCCGGTCACAGTCCGCGGACCGACGGAACGACTTTGATGTCACTAATACCGTTAAAGTCAGTTCGGTCGATGCGGTCCGTAACGAAGTCCAGAAGCTGTATCAGGATGCATATCCGAATTCCGCCTTTGATTCGGTCTGGATGGCATTTCACGATTTTGGCGAGCTATACACGGGAAGATTATCCGACTATCGGGGTTGCGATACGGTCTACCACGACCAACAACACTCACTGGACGTGACACTCGCGATGGCCAGACTGCTCGTCGGTTACGAAAGGAGCTGTGCCGAGGAAGATCGCCTGGGTGATGAGCGTGCGGTGCTCGGGCTGATCTCGGCCCTGTTTCATGACGCGGGTTATATTCGGCGCAGAGATGAACATCGCTGGTTAAATGGCGCCGAGTTCACCACCTGGCATGTATCGCGTAGCGCTGACTTCCTGCGCACGTATTTGCCGCAAGTCGGTCTTGGAGATATGACCGAAATTGCGACCCGAATTGTTCACTTCACCGGCTACGAAATCAATCTCGACGATATTGAACTGGATGATCCGCGGGACAGCATGGTCGGCCATCTTCTCGGCACAGCCGATCTGATGACGCAACTAGCCGACCGATGTTACCTCGAGAAATGCCGGGATCGTCTTTACTCCGAATTCGTGCTTGCAGGCGTCGCGATCAGCAACGAAAAACCCGGTCATCAGAATGTTCTTTACGCGTCCGGCATCGACTTGTTAAAAAAGACGCCGGCATTTTTTGACAACATGGCAAAAGTCCGACTCGAAACCAAATTCAGTCGTGCCTACCGGTATATCGAGGCGCTCTATGGCGGCCGTAATCCCTATTATGAATCCATCGACAAGAACCTCGCTTATCTGGCGCATGTTCTGGAGACCGGAGACTGGCAAGGTCTGCGCCGCCATCCTCCGTGCTTTACGGCGCTGAGTAATCCACTGCAGTCGGTCAGCGCGCTGGTAAGTCGACACCTCGCCAACCTGAATGCGCCCGCAAGCGCTTTGACGACTGTTTAGTGTAATGCAAGGCAGCTGGCTCTTCGCCACATCGTTTGTCTTTTTCGGCGGTTGGTGCGCTGGAAGAGGTTGTCGTCACTGTTCCCCACACCATTATCGAGACTGAGTTACTCGACTACGGTATCGTCCGCGTTCGGTATCAAGGCCCGATCTTCGCATCAACGCTTGGTTTCGACGAAACAGCCTATCTTGCTATATTGGATCAGTATTATTAAACGGCCCAACAGCCACTGATAAGTCGTGCTACCTTTCAAAAAAAGGAGATTCTATGGTTCGACTTCCCTCCAGGCACATCCTGCTCTGTCTGTGCCTGATGACATCCCTTTCAGTGACCTCAGATGAGGTAGCCGCCCAGGGATTTGACCCCGCTAAAGTCGATTGGGAGGCCCTCAGCAAGATACCCATGCGCGATGGTTTCATTACCCAATTCAATGAACAATGTGCGGTATGCCACGGCGAGGATCTGCGCGGTGCCGCGCTGGGCACGCCGCTGGTTGGCATAAATCTGCGTCACGGCGAATCCGTTAAGGAGATCTCCGAGAGCATTGGAGGAGGCTTCCCCGCGACGGGCATGCCCGCATGGTCTGCGACATTGACGGAAAGTCAGATCTGGAATTTGGCACTCTATGTGGCGGAGCAGAGACAAGGAACGACCATTCTCGACAAAAGAGCCGACATCCCGTTGGCTATCCCTGCAGGCACTATTGCGAGCGAACGTCATGCCTTTCGTATTGAGAAGATTGCCGACGGTCTGGACCCAATGCCGTTCTCCATCGCGCCCCTGCCCGATGGGCGCATCCTGCTGTCCGAGCGTATGCGTGGCCTCAGCATTATTTCGAAGGACGGAAAACGATCCGCACCCATCAAAGGGACTCCGCCCGTCTACGACGACCACGGCATGTTTCTCGGTCAGGTCAGGGGGATCGGCTGGATGCTGGGTGTCGCCATTCATCCACAATTTGAAGACAACGGCTGGATTTACATCCACCACACTGACCGGTGCACCGGCTGCAACGACATGAGTCGCCGCGGCGGTCAACCAGTTTCCATGAACCGGCTCGTGCGCGGCCGCATAAAAGACGACGAGTGGATAGATGAAGAAATTATCTGGCAGGCGGATATCGAAACCTACACCAATACGTCGGACTTGGCCGCCGGGGGCCGCATCAGCTTCGACGATGAAAACAATGTCTATATCAGCGTGGGCTTTAAAGCACCCCTCGACTTTATGGGCGTCCAGGATCTCAGCCTGCCCTACGGCAAGATCCTCCGCGTACACGACGACGGGCACATTCCGTCGGACAACCCCTTTGTCGATGACCCGGATGCACTGAAATCCATCTGGACCTACGGGCACCGCAGTGTCCAGGGGCTCGAATTCAACCCGCAAACGGGCGAGCATTGGAACACCGAAATGGGGCCGCGTGGCGGCGACGAACTCAACCGTCTCGTACCGGGAGGAAACTACGGCTGGCCGATTTTTACGAGCGGCGTGAATTATGACGGCAGGCCAGTCGATGTTGCCGACAAGCTTGGTATCGAGCTGGATCCGGACGATGCCGAGTTTCCCGTCGTCGACATGACCCCATCACCGGCAATTTCCAGTTTTATCTTCTATGAAGGCTCGGAGTTTCCCGATTGGAATAACAACATTATCGTCGGTACGCTGCGAGCGACCGATCTCTTACGAATGGAAGTCGTGGATGACCAGGTCGTGCATACCGAGACTCTACTGAAAGATCTGGCTCGGTTCCGGGATATAGAAATCGGCCCAAGCGGGGAGCTTTACGTTCTGCTGGAAAATGCAGCGGGGTCTCAAATCATCCGGTTGGTGCCCGTTGCATCGGGACACACCGACTAAATATTTGTCACGGTAACTATTCGACAGTCACGGATTTAGCGAGATTTCGCGGTTGATCGACGTCCGTGCCCTTAAGAACCGCAACATGATATGACAACAGCTGCAGCGGTATCGTGTATACCGATGGCGCTTGAAAATAACTGACGTGCCTGGGCATCTGGATGACAGTTACGCCCTCGCTCGATTCGAAGCCGGCTTCGGGGTCGGCAAATACGATAAGTTCACCGCCCCTGGCTCGAACTTCCATCAGATTGGATTTGAGTTTTTCCAGAAGATCATTATTAGGCGCGACCGCAATCACCGGCATTTCAGCATCTACCAGGGCCAGCGGTCCATGCTTGAGCTCTCCGGCCGGATACGCCTCGGCATGAATGTAAGAAATTTCCTTGAGTTTCAATGCGCCTTCCATGGCGATCGGATGCATGGCTCCGCGGCCAAGGAACAGCGCATGATGTTTGTCGGCGAAACGCTCCGCCAAAATCTGCATATCAGCGTCCAGGGCTAGCGTCTGTTCGAGTAATCGTGGGATTTCGACCAGCCGGGTGATAAGCCCGCTCACGCGCGCCGCATCGCTGCCATGGTGCATATCCAGGGCGATCACTAACATCGACAGGGCCGCCAATTGCGTCGTAAAAGCCTTGGTCGAAGCGACACCGATTTCGGGCCCCGCCCGCGTCAGCATTACGAGGTCCGATTCCCTGACCATGGAGCTTTCCGGCACATTGCATATCGCGAGTGTCGCAAGGTAGCCCGCGGCTTTCGCCATGCGCAGTGCGGCCAATGTATCAGCCGTCTCACCGGATTGTGAAATCGTCACGAACAGCGTGTTTGGCGCAACGACTGGATTCCGATATCGGTACTCACTCGCGATTTCGACGTTACACGGCAGCTTGCAAATCTGCTCCACGAAATACCGGGTCACGACACCGGCGTGATAACTGGTGCCGCAGGCAACGATATGAATGCCTGCAGTACGACTAAATATATCTTCTGATTCAAGTCCGAAAGCGGCTTTCAGCAGATGTCCGTTAACCACCCGCTCTTCGAGCGTCTGCGCTACGCCCATCGGCTGCTCGTGAATCTCCTTAAGCATGAAATGCCGATATGGCCCCTTGTCGGCCGCATCAGCCGATAACTCGCTTTCAGTGACTGCGCGGTCAACCGTCTTACCGGATTCATCCAATACCGTCACCGAATCTTTGCGAACCTCGGCAACGTCACCTTCTTCGAGAAACATAAAGCGGCGGGTCACCGGCAACAGCGCTGCTACATCCGACGCAACAAAATTCTCTTCGATGCCCAGACCGACAACGACAGGACAACCATACCGAGCGATAACCATACGATCCGGTTCATCCTGACTGATGACCACCAGCGCATACGCCCCATCGAGATCCGCGACTGTAGCGCGTACCGCGGCCAATAAATCTTTTGATGTTTGCAGGTAATGATGGATCCGATGAACGATGACTTCGGAATCTGTCTCAGTCGAAAACTCGTAACCCAGATCCGTTAGTTCGGCGCGAAGTTTTTCATAGTTTTCGATAATGCCGTTATGAATGATAGCCAGGCTATCTCCAGACATATGCGGATGCGCATTTGCTTCGCTCGGGGCCCCATGTGTGGCCCAGCGCGTATGGGCGATTCCAAGTGTGCTCGAAAGGGGTGATTTTTCTAATGCTAATTCGAGTTCCGCGACTTTACCCAACCGCCGGTAGCGCTGGAGCTTTCCGTCCGCCACGCCGGCGACGCCAGCCGAATCGTAGCCACGATATTCCAATCGCCGTAACCCTTCCAGAAGTATAGGAACAACGTTTCTTTCCGCTACCGCACCAACGATACCGCACATTTTTCATTAACCTTTTCTTCGGCGCGAATCGCGCATTATGACCTATTCGACCCAGGCAGGATGCGTCTATTTAACAGATCCTGTCTATTTTTCTGACTTGCCGGGAGGGGCCTTGGTCGGGCGTTTCCACCCTTTAATCGTCTGTTGACGGCTACGCTGAATCACCAGCTCCCCGGACGGGGCATGTTTTGAAATGGTTGAACCCGCACCAATTGTCGCGCCAGGCCCAATCTCAACCGGTGCGACCAACTCGACTCCGGACCCGATGAATGCGCCATCACCGATGATTGTCTGGTGTTTGTTCGCACCATCGTAATTACAGGTAATCGTACCGGCGCCAATGTTCACTTTTTCCCCGATCGTCGCATCGCCAATATAACTGAGATGGTTGACCTTGCTGCCACGGCCAATGCGGCTCTTTTTAACCTCGACAAAATTACCAAGCTTCGACTGATCGGACATTTCGACGCCCGGACGCATTCGGGCGAAGGGTCCGATTTCACAATTTCCACCAATCGTTGCGCGTTCGATCACGCAATTGGCGTGAACGCGCGTTCCGGACCCGATAGTTGTATCGCGAATGATGACGTTCGGACCAATCGTTACATTATCACCGAATTCCACCTGACCTTCGATAACTACATTGATATCGATATAGACATCGGCGCCACAGGTCAGGTATCCGCGCACATCGAAGCGATCCGGATCGACGAGGGTGACTCCTTGCTCAAGCAATGCTTGGCTCGTTCGTTTTCTAAGCAGCCGCTCCATTTCCGCGAGCTGCATCTTGTCGTTGACGCCGAGGGCTTCGGCAACCGAGTCCGTCCGTACCGGGATGACAGTTGTTCCGTCTTCCACGGCGCGGCGAATGATGTCGGTCAAATAATATTCACTCTGTTTGTTGTCGGGCACAATCCGCGTCAACCATCCCGCCAACAGACCCGCGGGACAGGCCATCATTCCGGTGTTTATTTCGCGCAGTGCTTTTTGTTCGTCCGTGGCATCCTGTTCCTCGACAATTGCCAACAGGTGATCATCAATATCGCGAATGATGCGTCCGTAGCCCGAGGGATCATCGAGTTCTGCCGTTAATACGGCAAGTTGCTCAGAACCGGCTGCGACCAGAGATGCCAAGGTTTCTTTTCGCACCAGGGGAACGTCGCCATACAAAATCAAGACTGTTTGATCAGCATCAATCTCCGGCATCGCCTGCAAAACGGCATGCCCGGTTCCAAGCTGCTCCTCCTGCAACACCCAAACCAGGTCGCGTTCGACGAAAAGTTCACGCACCTGTTCTCCACCATGGCCATAAACCAGGCAGGTCTTGTTCGCCTTCAGGGCTTCGGCCGTGGCAATCACATGGCCCAACAACGGCTGGCCCGCCAACGGCTGCAGTACTTTCGGCAGGCGGGAATGCATGCGGGTTCCCTGCCCTGCGGCAAGAATGACAACACTGACTTCAACGGTCACGATTGGATAGCTCTATCGATAATCGGTCAATTCTACCGATTTTTTTTCGCACTCGGGAATATTCAGACTAGCAGGTCGTTGAAACGACTCAGGCGAGTGCACCCCAAGGGCACTTCCTACGGGCGCAAGACAAGGCAAGAATCGGCGCGCAGTCCCGGACAGAAATAACAAGCGCCGGGGAGCAAGCGCAGTGTACACGCCAGTACATGAGCATTGTGAGCCGATTCTTAACGCAGTATTGTGCCGCATGAGTCGTTTCAACGACCTGCTAGCGCTTTCTGCCCTTGAGATGCTGAGCAGCCTGGTATCGTGCCGCTGCCTCGATCAATTGCTCCTGGGCGTGAACGATATCTTCCCTGCCCGTTGCACCCTGTAACGCCTCCTCGGCTGCCTTGCGCGCCGCGAGTGCCGCCTGCTCATCCAATTGATCGGCATGCAGCGCCGAGTCAGCTAAGATGGTGACCAAATGTGGCTGCACTTCCAAAATGCCGCCGGTCACGTAAAACTGCAATTCATCTTCCTGATCGGGAATTTGCAGACGAACTTCGCCGGGCCTCAGAGCCGTTAGCATTGGAGCGTGTCGCGGCATAATGCCCACATCACCGAGCTTGGCCGGAGCAATAACCATCTCGGCATCACCGGAAAATATCTCACCTTCGGCGCTGACGATATCGACTTGAATAGTGCTCATTGCATCATCCCGGAGCCATTACAGTGTCTTGGCTTTCTCGACGGCCTCTTCGATCGGGCCCACCATATAGAACGCCTGTTCCGGTAAGTCATCGTAATCTCCCGCCACAATACCGTTAAACGCGCGAATCGTATCTTGCAGACTGACGTATTTACCCTTTGAGCCGGTGAACGTTTCCGCCACGGTAAACGGCTGAGACAGGAAGCGCTGAATTTTTCGCGCCCGCAGCACAGACAGCTTGTCTTCTTCGGACAATTCGTCCATACCGAGAATCGCAATAATGTCCTGAAGTTCCTTGTAGCGCTGCAGTACCGCCTGAACCGCGCGCGCCGCGTCGTAATGATCCTGGCTGATGACATTTGGATCGAGCAATCGACTCGTGGAATCCAGTGGATCGACTGCCGGGTATATGCCCAGCTCCGCGATCTGGCGTGATAACACCAGCGTCGCATCCAGGTGCGCAAAGGTGGTCGCCGGTGACGGGTCGGTCAGATCATCCGCCGGCACGTAAACGGCCTGGAACGACGTGATCGACCCGGTCTTGGTTGACGTGATGCGTTCCTGCAAAACACCCATTTCCTCTGCCAGGGTCGGCTGATAGCCAACCGCGGACGGCATACGGCCCAGCAACGCCGATACTTCCGTGCCGGCCAGCGTGTAACGATATATATTGTCGATGAACATCAGCACGTCCTGACCCTGGTCACGGAACTCCTCTGCAATCGTCAAACCGGTCAGCCCGACCCGCAGGCGGTTGCCCGGTGGCTCATTCATCTGCCCGTACACCAGTGACACCTTGTTGAGAACCCCGGACTCTTTCATTTCGTAATAAAAGTCATTGCCTTCGCGGGTTCGTTCGCCGACGCCAGCGAATACCGAATAACCGCCATGCGCCTTCGCAATATTGTTGATAAGTTCCATGAGCGTCACGGTCTTGCCAACCCCGGCACCACCGAACAGCCCGATCTTGCCGCCTTTTGCAATCGGCATAATGAGATCGATGACCTTGATACCGGTTTCGAGCAGTTCAGTGGAGGTGGCCTGATCTTCATAACTCGGTGCCGGGCGGTGAATCGGCAATTTCTTCTCTTCACCGATTGGCCCCGCGTTATCGATTGGAGCGCCGAGTACATTCATGATGCGACCCAGGGTTTTCTCACCCACCGGCACCTCGATCGGTCTGCCCGTGTTGCGCACTTCGAGGCCACGCGTGAGTCCTTCACTCGAACCCATCGCAATTGCACGCACGATGCCGTCACCCAGCTGCTGCTGAACCTCGAGGGTCAAATCCCGATCGGCGAGAGTCATTGCGTCATATACTTTCGGCAACCCCTCGACCGGAAACTTCACGTCTACCACCGCACCAATAACCTGAACAACTTTTCCGGAGCTCATTAAATGAATCCTCTCTTAAACGCTTATACGGCGGCGGCTCCGCCGACAATCTCTGAAATTTCCTGGGTAATAGCTGCCTGCCGCGCTTTGTTGTAATCCAGGCGCAGCTGATCAATCATTTTACCGGCGTTGTCCGTCGCACTCTTCATAGCCACCATTTTCGCGGCCATCTCGCAGGCAACATTTTCGATCGCGCCACGGTACACCTGGGACTCGATGTACCGCATCAATACGCTGTCCAGCAACTCAACCGCGTCCGGCTCATAGATATAGTCCCAGATTGCCGGCAAATCTTCTGCATCGAGCGCCGGTACCGGAATCAATGTCCGAATCTCCGGACTCTGGGTCATCGTGTTCACGAATTGACTGTGTACCAGAAACAATCGATCTATGTTGCCGTCTATAAATAAGTCCAACATGATCTTGATCGAGCCGACGAGGCTCGCGACTTTCGGATCTTCGCCGACGTGCGTAGTCGCACCGACGACATTGACATCGAGGTTGCGGAAAAACTGCACGCCTTTTGCACCGATCAGATTCAGATCGACCTCCACACCCTTACTCCGCCATTCCTGCATATCCTTGAGCAGCAGGCGGAAGGTATTGACGTTCAGGCCACCGCATAAGCCACGATCTGTCGTTATCACGATGTAACCGATTCGTTTTGGCTCCCGCTCGTACAAAAACGGGTGCCGGTATTCCGGGTTCGCCTGGTAGATATGGCCGATAGCCGTGCGAATCTTGTCCGCGTACGGACGAGTTTCCCGCATGCGCTCTTGCGTGCGCCGCATCTTGCTTGCGGCGACCATTTCCATCGCTTTCGTGATCTTCTTCGTATTGCCTACGCTTGCGATCTTGGTACGAATTTCCTTCAGGTTCGCCATTTCGTCGTTCCGGTCGTTAGCCCTGAGTAATTTAGTAAGTGCCGCTACGCTTGAAATCTTCCACGGCTGCTTTCATACCGGCTTCGATTTCATCGTTGTAGTCGCCGGTTGAATTTACTGTTTCGAGTAAGTCGGCAAATTTCTCGTTGACATGCGCATGGAGGGCAGCTTCGAAGTCAACGATTTTGTTCACCTCGACGTCATCGAGATAGCCTTCGTTGGCCGCGTACAAGGAAATCGCCATTTCGGCAACCGACAGTGGTGAGTATTGCTTCTGCTTCATCAATTCCGTGACACGCTGGCCACGTTCCAGCTGATTGCGGGTCGCCTCATCCAGATCCGACGCGAACTGCGCAAAAGCCGCCAATTCACGATACTGCGCCAGCGCCAATCGCACGCCGCCACCCAGTTTCTTGATGATCTTGGTTTGCGCGGCACCACCGACTCGCGACACCGACAGACCCGCGTTAATCGCGGGTCGGATACCGGCATTGAAGAGATCCGTTTCGAGGAATATCTGACCATCGGTAATCGAAATCACGTTGGTCGGCACGAAGGCCGATACGTCGCCAGCCTGGGTTTCGATGATCGGTAGAGCCGTCAACGAACCCGTCTTGCCTTTGACCTTGCCATCGGTCAGCCGCTCGACTTCGGCGACGTTGATTCTCGATGCGCGCTCCAGCAAACGTGAATGCAAATAAAACACATCGCCGGGATAGGCTTCACGTCCCGGCGGCCGACGCAACAGCAATGACACCTGGCGATAAGCCCAGGCCTGCTTGGTCAGATCGTCATAGATTATCAACGCATCCTCGCCGCGATCACGAAAATACTCGCCCATCGCACAACCGGAATACGGGGCGATATATTGCATTGCAGCCGGCTCGGCCGCAGCGGCGGCCACAACAATCGTGTGTTCCATCGCGCCGTGTTCTTCAAGCTTACGCACGACATTTGAAATCGTGGAATTCTTCTGCCCGATCGCAACATAGATGCACTTTATGCCGGTGCCTTTTTGATTGATGATCGTGTCGATCGCAACGGCTGATTTACCGGTTTGCCGATCACCGATGATCAATTCGCGTTGGCCACGGCCGATGGGGACCATCGCGTCGATAGATTTCAGACCGGTCTGCACGGGCTGGTCCACTGAAATACGCTCAATGACGCCTGGCGCAACCTTCTCGATCGGCGAGCGTAATTCAGTTTCTATCGTGCCTTTACCATCTATCGCTGCGCCCAGAGAATTCACGACGCGGCCAAGCAATTGCGGGCCAACGGGTACCTCGAGAATTCGCCCGGTAGTTTTTACCGTATCGCCTTCCGAAATATGCTTGTACTCGCCCAGCACCACTGCACCGACAGAGTCCTGCTCCAGGTTCAGCGCCAGCCCGAACGTATTGCCGGGAAACTCGAGCATTTCACCGTATTGCGCGGCACCAAGACCATGAATACGGACAATACCGTCCGTAACCGCAACCACAGTACCCACATCGCGCGCTTCCGCGACGCTTTCGAAGTTTCTGATGCGCTCTTTAATGAGTTCGCTGATTTCAGAAGCTTTGATTGACATCTCGTATATCCCCTAGTTAATTAGAGTGCTGGCAAGTTTCTGCAGACCGGTCCGTACCGATCCATCGATAACCAGATCGTCGGCCTGCAAACGGGCGCCCCCGATCAGATTCTCGTCCAACTTAAAATGTAGATCGATCTCGCGCCCGAAGCGTCGCTTCAATGCTGCCGAGATACTTGCTTGCGTTTCGTCATCGACCGGTACCGCCGAAGTCAGTACAACATTTACCCTGTTTTCAACGTCAGCTTTAAGCTTGTCGAACAGCTGGGCAATTTTCGACAATACAGCCAACCGTCCATTCTCTGCCAGTAATCTCAGCAGATTGGAGAACTGCACAGGGTCAGTAATATCTTCTACCGAGATTTCGCGACTAACGCCGATAATCAGCTCGACTACCGCACCGATATCGGTCTTCGGCGTGTCGATCAACCGGCGGATATCGTCCGTGCCGACAACCCGCGCTGCCGCATGCAGCAATCCGGACCAGTTGCTCAGCTGGTCCGCATCCCGCGCCAACTCGAACACCGCGTCAGCGTATGGGCGTGCAATACCGCTGTCATCCGCCATCGGCTAAATCTCCGCCGCCAGTTTGTCCAGCAGATCCCGGTGCGTCGATGGGTCTATTTCTCGTGCTATGACCTTCTCGGCGCCGGCCACCGCAAACGCCGCAACCTGGCTGCGCAGTTCTTCGCGCGCACGATTGGTCTCCTGTTCGACATTCGCTCGCGCCGCCGCAAGGATCCGTTCACTTTCCTGACCTGCTGTGTGGCGCGCCTCTTCGACGATACTGTTCCCGCGGTGATTGGCCTGATCGATAATCTCCCGTGCCTGACCGCGTGCGTTATCGAGCAGTTTTTCCTTTTCAACGGCAGCCACTTCCAGGGATCGTGTGCCCTTTTCAGCCGCGGCAAGGCCGTCCGCAATAAAAGTCTGACGCTCGTCGATCAGGTTCATTAGCATCGGCCAGATAAATTTCATACAGAACCAGACGAAAAGAATCATCGTGATGGTCTGGACCAATAATGTGGCGTTTAAATCCACAAGCCTTCTCCCAAGCTACTGCAAAGCGTCAATGCGTCTTAGCCGCCGACGGCGGTTTGGATAGCGTCTTTGTACTGATCGACAAACGGATTCGCAAATGCGAAGAACAATGCAATACCGACGCCGATCATCGCCACCGCGTCGAGCAACGCGACAACCAGAAACATCTTGGTTTGCAACATCGTTGCGAGTTCCGGCTGACGTGCGCAGCCCTCCAGAAAGCGGCCACCCAGCAGCCCCATTCCGATACCAACGCCCAGAGCGCCGAAACCAATTAAAATTGAGACGGCAATTGCGGTTAATCCAACTACAGTTTCCATTACTTGCTCCTACAAAGCATTGCGGACAGAAAAAATTTCTTAATGATCGGTCTCATGAGCCTGACTCAGATAAACTACGCTGAGTATCATGAAGATATAGGCTTGCAGAGTAATAATAAGAATATGAAAGATCGCCCAGATCATCTGCAGCACGGCTGAACCGAGCCCGAGAAATGCGCCGCCGATACCGCTTAACGCCGCACCGCTCATCATCGCGATCAGAATAAACATCAATTCGCCGGCATACATATTGCCGAACAGTCGCAGCGACAAGGATAATGGCTTTGCCAGCATCGCCACGCTCTCAAGAACAAGATTGAAGGCCATGACCAGTGGCCAAAGCAGTTTAGGTACGCCAAGATCAGCCGGACTGAGTGGATGCAGGGTCAACTCCCTTGCAAACCCCCCAACGCCCTTGATCTTCAGCGAATAATAGATCACCAGCACGAACACAGACAAAGCCATCGCGAAGGTAATGTTCGGATCAGTAGTTGGCACGACCTTAAGATATTTGACACCCACCGCATGAGCGAGAGTCGGCAACCAGTCGACCGGGATCAGGTCCATCAGATTCATCAGAAAAACCCAGACCACCAGCGTCAACGCCAATGGTCCGACGACCCGATTCGCGGTTTTATGAAAGGAGTCTTTGACGCTACCGTCTACGAAATCCAAAAGAATTTCGACAAACGCTTGTAGCTTACCGGGCTCACCTGTCGTTCCCTTGCTGACGACGTAGCGAAAAAGGGCTGTTAACCCTAACGCCAGAATGATCGCGAACAACACCGAGTCGACATTTATTGCCCAGAATCGGCCGGCGCATTCATTCCAGACCCACTCATTATCAACTTTACAAAGCTGAAGGTTCTGCAAATGATGCTGGATATATTCGCTGCCGGTTTTTTCGATGTCTGCTGCCATTTTCTCGTTCTAATCCCGGTCCGGTACCCTGGGGCATCGGATTTGCCGGAGTTGTTTCTTAATTCTCGGCCTCAATCCACGGAAACCCTGTCTTCAAAGCCATCCAATAGACGACATAGATTGCAATATAGCCCAACATAAAGGGCAGCATTTCAACCTGCAGCACTCTGATTGCAGCAATCATGAGTGCAACCGTCAGCAAGATTTTGACCGCTTCGCCGACGTATACACTTCGCAGGAATCCATCCGGATCCTTGCTGGCGTCAATGCGAAACATCCGTAAAGCCTGATACAAACCAGCGACGATTCCGATGCTTCCGCCGATCACAGCGGAAACAGCGACATCTGATCCTCCCATCCAACTCGCGATGGCTGCAACGAGCCCGGTGATTACCAGCTGCCAAGCGGCGAGCCGAAAAGCGGCCTGTTGCATTATCAGAAGCCTGTTAGCCCGAATGTTGTACGAGATCCGGATTGTGGCCGGATCTCGTACAACATTCGGGCTTGCATCCCCAGCCACACGTGATCCTGCAGGTGGGCATGGGTACAAAAAAAAACCACTTCAGGCACCGAAACTCCGGAGGCTGGTGGCATACAATCGGCAAAATCCGCCGGTTAACCCGCGTATTCTACGGGGCCTTAAATGGGGGTTCAAGTCAGACTGTTGCTGGTTCGCCGCGATTCCGACGATGGATTATCCGCAGACGAAATTATTGAATGTGGGCAAGAATTCCGTCCAATTCATCCAGGCTGTTATAGGACACCACGAGCTTGCCGTGTCCCTTGCTGCTATGCTGAATACTGACACGAGCCCCAAGCCGTTCCGCCAGATCGTCCTGTAAGCGCCGAATATCAGGGTCCAGCGCCGCGGAATTCTTCGCTCCGGCCTTGCGGGCCCCGCTCATCACGCGCTTAATCAGCCGCTCGGTTTCCCGAACCGACAGCCCCTTCTTGGCCACTAAAGCGGCAACTTCAGCCTGCATTCGGGAATCCGCAATGCCCAGCAGCGCCCGGGCATGGCCCATTTCCAGTTCTCCCTTCTGCAACAATGCCTTAGCCTGGTCACCGAGATCCTGCAGCCGCAGTATGTTGCTCACCGCCGTCCGGGATCGGCCGATTGCGTCGGCCACTTCCTGATGCGTCAGGTCAAACTCATCGATCAGGCGACGCAGAGCCCGGGCCTCTTCGAGCGGGTTCAGGTCTTCCCGCTGAATGTTTTCGATTAATGCCACGGCGATCGCCGTCGAATCCGCCATGTCCCTGACCACCGCCGGTACCTTCTCCAGGCCAGCGATTTGCGCCGCCCGCCAACGCCGTTCGCCGGCGACAATTTCATACCGCTGTGCCCCGGACGGATCCGGCGTTGGTAATGAACGCACGATAATTGGCTGAATCACGCCCTGGGCGCGGATCGAGTCAGCCAAATCCTCCAGCGACTCCGGGTGCATGTCCTGACGCGGTTGGTAGGTTCCCCGACGCATCAGGTCAACGGATATCAAGCGGAGTTCGTTCTCCGGGGCGGTGCTGGATTCAGTGTCTGTCGCTCTCACCGTGACTGCGGCATCGCCCAACAGGGCATCCAGCCCCCGACCTAACCCTGTCCGTTTCGCACTCATCATCTTCTCTCCGGATTGTCGCTGGCATCCTGCTACGGCTAAAGAGTATAGCGCGCCTGAAATTATCAATTTTTCCTGGCCAGACTGCCATCGGGCCTGCAAACAGCCGATGGTCAGGCTGCACCGACCTGACTGTGCACGGATTCTCCAGCAATGACTTCCGCGGCCAGGGCGATATATGCCTTGGCCCCGGTGGAACTACGATCGTGATACATGGCCGGCAACCCAAAACTCGGCGCTTCCGCCAAACGCACATTGCGCGGGATGATCGTGGCGTAGACCTTGTCGCCAAAATGCTTGATGAGCTGTTCGGAAACTTCATTGGCGAGTTTATTACGGGCATCGTACATAGTGCGCAGCAAGCCGAAAATTTGCAGCGAATGGTTAATCGTATTTCGAACCTGCTTCACAGTCTCCAGAAGAGCCGACAATCCCTCCAGGGCGTAGTATTCACACTGAATCGGAATTAACGCACCATCCGCTGCGACTAAAGCGTTCAGCGTCAGCATATTTATTGTCGGCGGACAATCGATCAGTAAATAATCATAAAGTCCCCGCACGGATTCCAGTGCTTTTCTGAGCCGGTTTTCGCGTCCACTTTCCTGCAGGAGCCGCACTTCGGCTACGGTCAGATCGGCGTTGCCGGGCAAGACCCAGAAGTCACCATGTTTCGCCGCGACGATTGCGTCCTGAGCGTTGACTTCTCCAAGCAAAACATCACAGGTCGTGCTCTGCAGCGAATCCTTATCTATTCCACATCCGGTCGTTGCGTTACCCTGAGGATCAATGTCCACCAGGAGCACCCGGCGACTCGAGGCGGCAAGCGATGCTGCAAGATTGACGCATGTCGTCGTCTTGCCAACACCACCCTTTTGATTGGTTACCGCGATTATCGCGCCCATTTTTTCTTTGCCTATGACTCGCGTCGCTGTAAAACCACGATATGCCGGTCCCCGGCCAGGCCGGGAATATTTATCGGCGCGACGGTCGTCACCTCCCAGCTACTCGGCAAACTGGCCAGCTCCTGGTCCGGGAAACGGCCTTTCATCGCCAGCAACCGCCCGCCCTTTGAGGCAAGATGCCCACAACGGCGGGTAAAGTCGCCAATCGATGTGAACGCCCGACACAGCACCGTGTCGAATGGATCCGCCGGCGCGTAATCTTCAACTCGCTCATGCACGACCGATACATTTTCAATGGCCATCTCACCCACGGCATGTCGCACGAACCTGACTTTTTTACGGCCCGAATCCAGCAAAGAAAACTGTCTTTGCGGATCCATCAACGCCAGCGGAAGTCCCGGCAGACCCGCTCCCGTACCGACATCGAGAATCGAAATTCCATACAGATAAGAATGTGCACTCACCGAATCAAGCACGTGGCGCGTGACCATCTCCAGCGGATCACGTACGGCAGTCAGGTTAAATGCCTTATTCCACTTGTCCAGCAAGCGTAAAAACCGCGCCAGGGCGGCGATTTGTGCGTCAGTGGGCGCTGCCCCCACCAGTGGCAACCCTTCCATCAGACGTTCTTCCAAATCGGCTTGCGCCGTCGCCACGATATCCAACCCAATAACCCATCTTTGAAACGGGCAGACAGTATAACGAAACGGGCTCCCGCGGTTCGCCTGGCTCGCGTGGGGACGGGTGCGCCCGAATTGGCGCGACCGGTCTCAATCAAGACATACGATGGTGCGACCGATCACTTCACCGGCAATGTATTCGTCGAACGAATCTGCCAGCTCGTCCAGGCTGACCTCACGATGGGCTATCTGTTCCAGGTGCGCCGGCCTGAGATCCTTTGCTATGCGCTGCCAGACTTCCAAGCGCACGGACCGCGAAATCTCTACAGAATTGATGCCCAGCAAATTAACACCACGGAGAATGAACGGCATGACTGTTGTCTTAAGCTCGATACCAGCAGCCAGACCGATGCTGGCGATGTTGCCGCCGGGTTTGGTTGTTCTCGTAAACCAGCCCAGAACCTCACCGCCCAGGCTATCAATAGCGCCCGCCCAGATTGCCTTTTCCAGCGGTCGCGAGCCGAACTCAAGTTCCTCCAGATTAAGAATTTCCGCGGCACCGAGATTATGCAAATACTCATCGGCGGTCGTCTTGCGGGTTAGCGCAGTAACTTCATAACCACGGCCGCTAAGCATGTCGACGGCCATACTCCCGACTCCTCCGGTCGCGCCGTTCACGGCAATTGGCCCCTGTTCAGGCCGTTGGCCATTGTGCTCCATGCGGTGGATCGCCAGCGCCGCCGTAAACCCGGCCGTCCCAATGCCCATCGCGTCCCGCGGAGAAAGTCCGTCGGGCAATCGCGTCACCGACTCAGCCTCCACCCGGGCATACTGCGCAAACCCGCCATCGCGCGTTTCACTGAGTCCAGACCCGGTAACGACGACCTGATCGCCAGTATTAATGCGATCGTCGGCCGACGACACAACAATACCGGCGATATCGACGCCGCCGACCAGCGGGAATTTTCGCAGGATCCTGCCCTTGCCGGTGGCCGCAAGCGCATCCTTGTAATTGATGCTCGAGTACGCACCACGGATCACCACGTCTCCCGCAGAAAGGTCATCCAGCTCAATGGTTTCGAGGCGCGCCTCAATGTTGCGGCCGTCTTCGGAGTGGATACGAAATGCCCTGAATGGATCCATAAACGGTGCTGACAACCCTAATCGTCGTAGGTCGCTGTGAACAGGCCGGACTGTGCCGAATAGAAAGCAGCCAGGTCTTCGATGTCCGCATCAGACAAATTGATCAGCTGACCCGCCATAACCGGATCGTCACGCTGACCATTCCTGTATTGGGCCATTGACTCTACCAGGTAGTCCCCGTGCTGCCCCGCCAGGATCGGCCAGCTTGGTGTCTGGCTTAGGCCTGTGTCACCGTGGCAAGCCGCGCAAACCGCCGCTTTTGCCTTACCCCGTGCGATCTGCGCCGACGAGGTCTCCGAGCCGACTTCCATGTCGCTGTGAGAGACGAAATAAGCGGCCAGATCATGCATATCCTGTTCGCTCAACGTGGCAGCCTGAGCCCGCATGGTCGGGTGTGACCGGCCGAGATTCTTGTATCCCTGCATGCCGAGCACCAGGTACTCGGCATGCTGGCCACCCAGCTTCGGAACCCGGTAAGACGGGTATCCATTTCGTTGACCGGGGATTCCGTGACAGCCCAGACAGGTGTCAGCAAGTATCGCCCCACGATCCCGATCACCATCAGCATGCGCCGCGCCAACCGTCAACGCGGTGATCACTAAACTCAGTAAAACTTTTTCGATTATCGACATTTGATTCTGCGTGATACGTTTCCTGACGATCATGTTAGTGCGCCGTACAATAATATTCTAGCGTGAAACTATTTAACCCGCATATTGCACGAGACCACGTGATTTTCTCTGCAATCACATGCTCTGTGAAAACTCAGATCTCACCGGCCAGACAGTGTCCGATCAGGTGAAAAACGGACTTAGCAAATCCACCGTTGGAGGCAGTTCGCCGGAGACTCTTTCCGCGGGAATAAAGCGGACCGCAGGGAGCCATCCCAAGGAAAGAGTCTCCGGCGAACTACCGCGAGCTCTGGCACATTCCCGAAATAGCCAATGTCCACCAGCCCAAAGCCTCTGCCAGGTATTCGGTCTTGTCTGCGGCATACGCTTCGCTGGGATGGCTCCCTGCGGTCCGCTTTATTCCCTGCGAAGCGTATGCCGCAAACAAGACCTGGCCCGGTCACGACCGTTCGGCATCGGCGAACCCGGGATGGTGGCCGGATCTCGTGCAATATGCGAGTTAAGTTAGATTTCAGCAGCATGGTGACAAGCGACCAATGATTTCTCATCAGCCGAGCCATGCGGCGCAAGCTCCGGAATCTGTTCTGCACAGATCCCGGTCGCATGTTCACAACGGGTCCGAAACGCGCAACCGGAAGGCGGCGCAAGCGGCGATGGCACATCGCCCTCGAGAACAGTCCCGACCCGGGCCCGCTCGATGCGTGGATCCGGCACCGGCACCGCCTTGATCAGTGCACGCGTGTAAGGGTGACGTGGCTGTTCGTACAATGCCTGACGTTCAGCAATCTCGACGACCCGGCCCAGGTACATAACCATGACACGATGGCTGAGCCGGCGCACGACCGCAAGATCATGAGCAATGAATATTAGCGCCAGCGAAAACTCCTCCTGCAGCTCTATCAGCAAATCAATGATCTGCGCCTGAACCGATACGTCCAGCGCGCTGACCGGCTCGTCACAAATAATCATCCGCGGCTGCAAAATCAGCGCGCGAGCGATCCCGATCCGCTGACACTGCCCGCCAGAAAATTCATGCGGATACCTGTTCAAGTGAGCCGCTTCGAGACCCACCCGGTTGAGAATGTTTCCAGCCCGCTTCGTCATCTCCGCGCCGGACAATTCTGGATGATATGTTTGCAGGGGCTCAGAGATAATGTCTCGCACCATCATGCGCGGATTCAGCGAGGCCAGTGGATCCTGAAAAATCATCTGCATGTCCTGGCGACTGTCTTTCAGGGATTTTCTGTCCAGAGTGGCCAGATCTTTGCCGAGCAGACAAACCTGACCGCCCGTAACCCGCACGAGGCGGAGCACTCCGCGAGCCAAAGTGGATTTGCCACAACCTGATTCACCGACCACCCCCAGGGTTTCTCCGGGATTAAGCTCAAGACTGACGCCGTCTACTGCCCGCAGCGTCTGTGCCGGTGCAAATAATGCGGCGGGCGGTATTTTGAAATACACCCGCAACCCGTCGACTCGCAACAGCGCAGCGCCCCGTTTTGCATCCACATGACTGACCGGCGCCCGCCGTAAGTGGTCATCATCGAGACGCGGCACCGCCGCGAGCAGCGCCTTCGTGTACGCGTGGCGTGGAGAATAAAACACTTCATCGATACCGCCATAATCCCGCACATCCCCGCCCTGCATCACCAGGACTCGATCACAGTTGCCGGCCACGACACCGAGATCATGGGTAATCAGCAAAATCGACGTGTCAAACTCCGTGCGAAGCTCACGTATCAGAGCGAGTATCTGCGCCTGCACTGTTACGTCCAGAGCTGTTGTCGGTTCATCTGCAATCAGCAAGGACGGACGGCACAACAATGCCGACGCAATCATCACGCGCTGCCGCATGCCGCCTGATAACTCGTGGGGGTACATGTCAAGTCGACGCTTGGCCTCGCTGATATGCACGGCTTCGAGCATTGCCTCACATTTCTTCAACGCAGCCTTGCGGCTGCTGCCCTGGTGCATGCACAGCACTGCCGACATCTGTCGTCCAATCGTCAAGTAAGGGTTCAGGGAGGTCATCGGGTCCTGAAATATCATCGCGATGCGCGCACCACGAATTTTATTCATGCGTGGCGCCGGAAGATTAAGTATTTCCTGGCCGTCAAAAACTGTGCTGCCGGTCGCGCTTCCGTTGTCAGCCAATAAATTCATCACCGCGAGAACCGTTTGACTCTTACCCGATCCTGACTCGCCTACGATCCCCAGAGTCTCCCCGGCACTTACCTCGAAGTTCAGCTTGCGCACCGCGTGTACCGGGCCGTCCGGCGTCGCGAAGCGCACGTCCAGATCAGCAACCCGCAAAATTGCCGTGCTCATTGGCCGCTCCGGTCGCGCGGGTCGAGCGCATCACGCATGCCGTCGCCGATGAAGTTGAAACAGAACAAGGTAACGGCGAGAAACAGTGAAGGAAAAATCAGTGTCCACGGTGCGCTTTCCATCTCGCGCGCGCCCTCGTTGACCAACGCACCCCACGAGGTCATCGGTTCCTGCACACCCAGGCCCAGGAAGCTCAGAAAAGATTCCACGAGGATGACCTGGGGAATCGTCAGCGTTACGTAGATCGCTACGACCCCGAGCAGGTTCGGAACGATATGCCGACGAATAATACGCGGCGTCGATACGCCGCCTGCCCTGGCGGCTTCAATAAACTCCCGCGTCTTCAAGCTCAGTGTTTGGCCGCGCACGATACGCGCCATATCGAGCCAGTTTATCGCGCCAATGGCCACAAATATCAGCACGATATTTCTACCGAAAAACACCATCAGCAGGATCACCAGAAACATGAACGGCAGTGCGTAAAGTATGTCCACTATGCGCATCATGATCTGGTCAACTCTGCCACCGAGATATCCGGCGATGGCACCATACGAAATCCCGATAAACAGGCTGACCAGCGTTGCCACCAGGCCAACCATCAAGGAAATGCGACCGCCGTAAAGCGTCCGCACAAAAAGATCCCGTCCCAAAGCATCGGTCCCGAATGGATGACCTTCTGCTATCGAAGGCGCAACGGAGATGCGATCCCAGTCCGTATAGTCAAAACTATAGGGGCTCAAAAACGGCGCGATGACCACCATTACCATCATGATGATCAAAATGATCAGGGCGACCATTGCCGCCCGATTGCGCCGCAATACCTGCCACGCATCCGACCAGAGGCTTCGGCCGCCGGCTGCCGGCTTGCTCCGTAAGTTCGCCGGATCGGTACTCATGCCTTCAGCCGTGGATCCAGAAAACCATAAATCAGGTCGACGAAAAAATTGAATACGATGATCAAAATGCCATAGAAAACCACTACGCCCATCACCAGCGTGTAATCCCGGTTCAATGCACCCTGCACGAAGTACCTGCCGAGACCGGGTACCCCGAAAATCTGTTCGATGACCACCGAGCCCGTGATTACGGCAGCGGTTGCCGGCCCAAGGTAAGACACGACCGGCAACAACGCTGGTTTCAATGCGTGAGTGAAAATAATCGTACGCGTAGCCAGCCCCTGGGCGCGGGCCGTGCGAATGTAATTACTACGCAATACTTCAATCATGCTGCCACGAGTCAACCTGGAGATGAACGCAATCTGCGGCAAGGCCAGGGAAATGACCGGTAACACCATATTTCTGAAGCCACCGTCACCGAGACCACCCGCCGGCAGCCATCCCAAATGTACGGCGAATAGCAGAATCATCAGCGGCGCCATGACGAAATTGGGAATAGAAATTCCGGTCATCGATATCGCCATGACGACATGATCGGATGAACTGTTCTGGCGCAGAGCCGCGATAGTGCCGGCCAAAACACCGACGATTAACGCCAGTAGCATCGCAAAGCCGCCGAGTCGAAGTGACACGGGAAAGCCGCTTCGAATCAACTCCGTGACGCTGAAATCCCGGTATTGAAATGACGGGCCGAAATCTCCACGAGCCAGATTGGCAATGTAGCGTGCGAACTGCTGATACAGCGGCTCATCGAGATGGTAGGCCTGACGCAGATTAGCTTCTATATCCGGCGGGAGTTGCTTTTCGGAATCGAACGGCCCACCCGGCGCCAGCCGGATCATGGAAAACGCCAGGGCGATCAGAATCAGCAGGGTCGGAATTGCGCCCAGAAAACGCCGAATCGCAAAACGCAGCATGGGTGTCCTAATGCTTCAAAATATAGAGATCTTTCAAATGATGATGATCCATGATGTTCGGCTGATGCCCGCCAACCCACGGTTTGATCAAATGCTTGGACACGTAAAAATAAATGGGAATAACCGGCAGGTCTGCGAGGAGCAAGCGTTCGGACTCCTCCATTATCTTCGCGCGTTCCACCGGATCGCCTTCCATGGCTGCGCGCTCTAGCAATGCATCGTAAGCCGGATTTGCATAACCCGAATTATTCATCTCGTTTTTCGAATACCTCAACTGAGAAAACGTGAAAGCGTCATTGTAGTCGCCGATCCAACCCGCGCGAAAAACTTCCGTGGTTTCTCGGCGTCGACGCGTTTCGAGAAACACCTTCCATTCCTCGTTGACAAGACTCGTTTCAACGCCCAGCGTTTGACTCCACATAGCCGCAATTGCCACGCTAAGGCGTTTGTGGTTCTCATTCGTATTGTAGAGAATCTCAACTTCGAGAGGATTATCTTTTGAATAACCGGCCTCGGCATACAAACGCCGCGCCTCGGCGTTGCGCTCTTCCTGCGTCCAGGTAGCCCATTCGACTCGCTGCCCCTGATAGCCGACAACCGGCGGTACCCAGCCATAAGCCGGGATTTCGCCTGCGCCTGTAATACGCTCCGTGATAATTTCCCTGTCGATGGCCATCGCCAGTGCCTTTCGGAGCGACAGATTATCTTTAAACGGCGGCCGGGTCACGTTGTAACCGAAATAGTAACTGCCCAGATATGGCGCGATGACGAGGTCATCGCCGAGATTTTCACGAATCCAGCGAAGCTGCTGATACGGGACCTGCTCGGTGATGTCGAATTCGCCGGCGCGAAATCGTTTCAGTTCGGCATCCTGATTTTCGGTCGCGTAAAAATACGCTGCTTCGATGTGAGTTTTCGCATCATCTCGATAATTGCGATTGCGGATCAGCTTTATATGATCCTGAACAACCCATTCATCCAGGATATATGCACCATTGCCGACCAGGTTTCCCGGGCGCGCAAAACGACCGGCATGTTCCTCGACGTTCCCTGCATGCACGGCATAGGCAACGTTGTGATTCAGCAGTCCGGGCAAATAAGGCGTTGGTCCGTTCAGACGGATCACCAGGGTCAGGTCATCGATGGCCTCGACACCCAGCTCTTCGGGCGGTAGCTGACCGAGAATTATTTCCTCGGCGTTTTTTATCGGCCCCAGAATGCTCGCGTAATGCGACAGGGTTTTCGGATCGACACTGCGGCGCAATCCATACTCGAAATCCGTAGCAGTGACCGGGTCACCGTTGCTCCAGCGCCCATCGGCGCGAAGATGAAACGTATAGACAAGGCCATCCTCCGATATATCCCAGCTCTTCGCCGCCCCGGGAATCACGTCACCATTGGGCGCCTCCAGGGTAAGCCCCTCAAATAGATTGCGCAGGATGTTGGACGACGGAACGCCTTCGGCTCGATGCGGGTCCAGTGTCTGCGGGTCCGCGCCATTGCCCATATGTATCACCTGGTTTGCGGCAAGCTCGGTTCCCGACGGGCCGCCTATCTGCCCATGCCGTCCCGCTCCGCCGCGGTCATCGGGGCTGCCGCCGCAGGCACCGATGATCACCGACGCAATGATGACGGTGTATTTAATAACCGGATGGACATCGACGCTGGTCAGCTTGATCGTTGACGACGTAGCGTTAATCAAACTGTTGGAACTCGGCAAGTCGTCGGGTTGCATTCGCACGTATCAGGCGCTCTTCAAATATCTTTTTTTCAGATGCACCAGCAATAATGAAACCCCGACCGGTGTCATGCCGGAAATACGTGAGGCCTGACCAATTGTCGTCGGACGAATATCGAAGAGTTTCTGACGAATCTCATGCGATAACCCCCGTACCTGACCATAATCCAGATCAGTCGGCAGCCTGGTCGTCGATTGCCGACGGTTTTTTTCAATCTCTTTCGTCTGGCGTTCGACATAGCCGTAATAGCGAGCCTGAATTTCCACCTGGTTGTCAATCTGCTCCGTGACTTCCCGCGTCTCGATGCCATTTCGCTCGCGGGCTCCAACCACAGTAATGCCGGTCACAGCCGAATAGTCAAGCTCCGGTCTTTTCAACAGTTCCAGCGCTTTCTGCGCGCGTCGCAATGGTCCCCCGAGCAGAGCCTGCTGGGCCTCGCTGAGATCTTCCGGGCGTACAACAGCGCGCGACAAGCGATCGGTCTCACGCTCTACGGCTTCCTGCTTGACGCTGAAAATCCGCCAGCGTTCATCATCGACGAGACCCATCTCGCGGCCCTTCGCAGTCAATCTGAGATCGGCATTGTCTTCACGCAGCAGCAACCGGTGTTCAGCGCGACTCGTAAACATTCGATACGGCTCCAACGTGCCGCGCGTAATCAGGTCATCGACCAGCACACCTAAATATGCTTCGTGGCGTTCCGGTGACCAGCCCGGCTTTTGCTGTACGCGCAATGCGGCGTTGACTCCGGCCAGCAGCCCCTGTGCTCCGGCTTCTTCATATCCGGTCGTACCGTTTATCTGACCGGCAAAGAACAATCCTTCGATAGCTCGCGTCTCCAGATTGGACTGCAAATCCCGCGGGTCAAAAAAATCATACTCGATCGCATAGCCCGGGCGACTGATCTGCGCCGATTCAAAGCCCGGTATTGTTGCGAGAAACGCTTGTTGCACATCATAAGGCAAGCTGGTCGAAATTCCGTTCGGATACAATTCTGTTGCATGCAGTCCCTCCGGCTCGACAAAGATCTGATGCGATGATCGCTCGGCAAATCGAACCACCTTATCCTCGATCGATGGGCAATACCGCGGTCCGACGCCGTCTATCGCGCCTGTATACATCGGCGAACGATCCAGTGCACTGCGAATGATTTCGTGGGTGACTTCCGTGGTTGCGGTAATGTGGCAAGGAACCTGAGCTGGATGTTCAGATCGTTGCCCCAGAAAGGAGAAAACCGGCACCGGGTCGTCGCCGTGCTGAACCTGCATGGCGCTGAAGTTGACCGTACGTCCATCAATTCTTGGCGGCGTTCCGGTCTTCAGCCGTCCAACCCGAAACGGCAGCTCGCGTAAGCGATCCGCCAAGCGGTTTGACGCCGGATCGCCGGCCCTGCCGCCACTGTGGTTGGACTCACCGATATGGATGCGCCCGCCAAGAAATGTGCCCACGGTCAAAACCACGGTCGGCGCGTAAAACTTGATGCCAAGCTGTGTGACGACACCGGCAATGCGTTCACCGTCGAGAAGAAAATCATCGACGCTCTGCTGAAAAAACGAAAGATTCGGTTGCGCTTCGAGAAGACCGCGGATCGCCTGCCTGTACAAAGCCCTGTCGGCTTGCGCCCGGGTAGCCCTTACGGCAGGTCCCTTGCTCGCATTAAGAATGCGGAAATGGATTCCGGCCCGGTCAATTGCCTTTGCCATCAGGCCACCCAGCGCATCAATTTCGCGGGCCAGGTGTCCCTTACCGATACCGCCTATGGCCGGGTTGCAACTCATCTGGCCAAGCGTCTCCAGGTTCTGGGTCAGCAATAGCGTTCGCGCACCCATACGCGCGGCGGCAGCGCTGGCTTCGGTACCGGCGTGTCCACCGCCAATGACAATGACATCGAATTTCTGTGCTTTATCCATATCGTTTCCGGCCCGCCTGGTCGCGAAGCGCGGGCCAGCGGCCGCCAATTCTAACCCGTTCACCTTTGCAAACAAGCAGATCAGGCCAGTACTCCGTCAGGGCAGCATTGATGGAGCACTCCCCTGAGAAGCCATAAGAGACGGGGAATTTAACTTAATCCAGCCGATTTTTCGATGCGACCTGTTTCACGGACCGAACGCTTTCAATTTGCCATGCTCAGTGTTCCGAAACCTGAGCCCGCGCAAACAAACCCATGCAGCAGTTTTTATCGGCCCTAGGTCTCTACGCGCTTTGGTCTGTGCTGGCCTGGTTGAGCAATTTTATCGGCCAAACGACTCTGGCCACTGAGGCGGCCATCATTTTGCTTGCCGGCATAATCGCAACAAACACGTTGTTTTTTAGCCTTGCAAAAACAACCGCAATACACCAGCTACCGTACACAACCGTCACGCTCGCTCAAAGTGTTTTCGGCATCGTCTGGGTAACTTTATACAGCTTCCTGAGTTCCGGCACCGGTGAATTAATTCCCATTATCTACATCACCACTTTGCTGTTCGCAATGTCGCATGTCGAGCGCCGAACATTCGTGCATTTGGCTATATTCTCTGCACTAAGTTACAGCCTGGTGATTGTTATGAAGGGTGTTTTAGGGCCTCCCAAAACTTCCATTTGGCCGGAGCTGACGCAGCTGCTGATATTCTCCGGAGTCATTGCCTGGGTCTTGATGTACGGCAGACATCTGCATGACCTGCGACTGCAACTCGTGCAGCGAAACGCCAGCTTGCAGTCGATCATCGACAAGATGGCTCAAACCGCAGAGCAAAACAGTGGCGGTACGGCGACTAACCGACACCATATGATGGAGTCCCTGACGCGCGAAAAAGGTCGGACTGATCGTTCGAACAATCCGTTCTCCATATGTATTTTCGATATCGATTGTTTCAACGCCCTCATCGATCAACAAGGTTCGCTGGCTGGCGAACGCGCACTGAAGAATTTTTCGCAGCGTATACGCGGAGAATTGCGGGCCATGGATGCCGCAAATCCAAGTGGATTCAATCGTAGCTTTGGCCGATTCGGTAACGAGGAATATATCGTCATACTGCCACAGACTAGCCTGCGCGGCGCAGAGCGTTGTGCCGAGCGAATCTGTGAGGCTATTCGTAAACGGCCATTTGACGACGATTACAAGCAGACTGTGTCGGGCGGAGTCGCTGAATATAAACGCGGCGAAACGATTCCGGAACTGCTCGCGCGTGCCGATGAAGCGCTACGCAACGCCAAAGCGGCCGGCGGTAATCAGATCATTCATAGTCAACCTAAAAAGCCCGGCCGCGCGGATATCGTGCGACTGCGCAAGCTGCAGTCCTAGTTGTCAAAAAGGTAGGGGTTATAAAACTCCGGGAGATTTCTCCCCTATTCGGCGCCGTGACAAACCGCCTCGATGTTATTGCCATCAGGATCCAGCACAAACGCGCCATAATAATTCGGGTGATAACGTTCACGTACGCCGGGCCCGCCATTGTCCCGACCACCCGCTGCCAGGGCCGCCGCATGGAAGCGATCCACTGCATCACGATCACTTGCCGCAAATCCTACGTGGATCGGCGCAGCGACGGGTTGACCTTCATGAATCCAGAATTGCGGCTTACCCGGTGGGCCAAAGCCACACCAACCGTGAGTTTCTTCGACAACTATGTAACCCAGTACGGAAAGGACATCCGCATAAAACGCTTTACTAATAGCATAAGAACCAACTTCGAGGCCGATATGATCGAGCATGACATCACCTATTAAGTTTGACGGCCATGAAGCGACATCTTCCGGATATATCGTAATGCATTGCCAAAAAAATACCGCAGATTACTGTATATTCTAGGCGCCCCCGTTAACAGCTAATTCATAAAATATCGGAAGGGAAAATACTTCATGAAATCCTGTCATCGGGCGATTCGCCCAACAAATGTTTGGGGTCGGGCGATGGTTGCCTTACTCGGGATCATCAGCCTGCCAGGGAATGCGAACGCGTCCGAGCAGGGTGTGGTGGAATCTGTACCCCGGCGGAGCCAGGCCATTCGTCATTTTGATAGGCGCCCCCGGTGCAGGCAAATCATCAAATGGCATCAGCATATCCAAACAATTCGGCATCCCCGTAGTCAACATGGGTGACGTAGTGGCGAAGGAAGTCGAGCGAGCTTCGACACGAAGTGTAGCCGGATCAAGGGGCGGAAGTGCGCGGGCGCGATCTCGAGCACAACGCTCGACAAAAATGAAAAATGCCCTGGAAAGACTCAAAGCCGGGGAACTGGTCAGTGATGAAACCTTCAACGCAATCGTCGCATCCAGAATTCTCCAGGAGAATAGTCGTAATGGATTCGTTCTCGACGGTTACCCCGGATCAGTGGCTCAAGCCGAATTTCTCGATACCCTGCTAGATACCGTTGAATTCGAACCATTGACGGTAATTTATCTTGATATACCCGACGAAGTGGCCCTGGAACGAATGCAAGACAGGAACCGCGATGACGATAAGCAAGGTTTCGGCGAAGAGCGGCTGCGTCAATTCAGGGCAAATATTGCGCCCATTCTCGACTATTACAAAGACGAAGGTCTGTTCACTGTTGACGGTACAAAACCGCTGTATGAGGTCACTCGTGAAGTCAACGCGATAATCGAAAAGCAGCTCTAACTGCCCTGACGTGTTCGAACACCGGGTGGCCGAGCCCGCCAACACACAGATTCCCGGTCCGCGGCGTTGAATTCAGAATGACATCGTGAACGCTTTACAGGTAAGCGGCAGCATGCTGGCAGGGCTCGGCCTGTTCTTTGTGGGGATCAGCACGCTGACCGGCAATCTACGCCAGCTGACGGGGCGCCGCTTCCGGATGATGCTCGAGCGATCCACCCGTTTTCCATTTCTGTCGGCACTGGCCGGAGCTCTGTTAGGCGCAACCATGCAGACCGGGAGCGCCATTACGTTCATCCTCGTGGGGATGGTCGGCGCCGGCATGATCACCGTAGAAAGATCTTTACCGGTGCGGCTCGGCGCTGCCGTTGGAACGTCGACGATGGTTTTCGTCGCCACGATGGATATCCAGGTGCTCATTCTTTTCCTGATCGGCATCGCCGGCATTTCGTTGGCGCAAAGCCGCTCACCTCATCCGTTGATTGGCATTGTTTTCGGTATCGGCCTGATGTTCTTTGGGCTCAGATTGGTGGGTAGCAGCGCATCCTCCCTGACTGAATTGGCCTGGTTCCATTCAGCTATCGCCGGAGTCAACGGCCAACCACTGACTGCATTTGCATTGGGTGCCGTTCTGAGTATTGTCGTGCAATCGCCTCAGTCAGTTGCCATCCTGGCCATCGCAATGACCAGCGCTGACGTGCTCAGCACCTGGACCACCATAGCCATTATTTACGGTAGTAACTTCGGCGGTGGCATCAGCACTTACTTGCTGTCGGCGGGTTTTCGCGGCACATCGCGGCAAATCATGCTGTTCCAGGTCATGTTTAATCTTCTCACGGGTTTCGTGTTAATGGCTCTGTTCTTCATCGAGCGCCTGGTCGGGGTACCGTTGATGCACGCGACTGTCACAGCCTTGGCGAGTAACGTTGAAAGCCAAATGGCGTTCGTATACCTGGGCTTCAACGTATTCGGTGCAACGATGATGTTCACCATTCGAAAACCGATTCTGGCCTGGATCGAACAACGTTGGCCGCCCGTTCCAGAGGAAAGTCTTGCCAAACTCGAGTTTCTGCACGACCGTGCTTTTGACACACCCGACCTGGCGCTGGATTTGGCTGAAAGGGAGGAAAAACGTTTTTTCCGGCTTCTCTCTGGTTATCTCGACAGCTTACGCCTTGCGACCGGCGAGGATGCGAAGCAAGCTCAAATGATTACCGGTGCCCTTAATCAACTCCACGAGTCGATCGAAGAAGCGCTGACCGAACTCGGGCATAAAGGATTAGGGATCGAAGGCTCCGAGCAACTGATTTTGCTTGCGAATCGTAACCGCTTGCTCGGCACCCTGCACAGCAGCCTCACAGACCTCGCGGCCGCCGTGCGAGCCGCAAAAACAAGCCCCCATCTCGAAAAACTGGCCGGCATTGTCATCGAGGCTATCGATGCATTGATGGGCACTGCCATCGACGCTTTTGATAGCGGCGATCCGGAGGATTTATCTAACGTCTGGGAAGCGACCCAGGACCGCAGTGAGAAAATGCGAGCGATCCGCAGACGTTTCATGCAGAGTGGAGAAGCTTTGAGCAACGATGAACGGCTTGATTTGATGGCGCTGACCAATGACCTCGAGCGTACCATATGGGTACTGCACGAGTTCGTTGGCGAATTGACAGAATCTAAAAGCGACGACACTACATCGTAGCGCCCGCTGCAGTATTGTCGAGATTCATGGTCGCGTAGTTATATCGTAACCGTATCTTACAAATGCCAAGACCGTATTGACGCTTTAGAATAAACCTCATGGATCTGAGCAAGCCCGATTTCAGCAGCGTACCGGAAGTTTTGCAGCCTTCACTGACGAACATATGCGAAGGTCTTAGTGAGTCTGAGGACATACCACAGCTTCTCGAAAAAGACGAAAAGTTGGCCGAATCATTTCTTCGCGTCTTATCGAGTAGCAAATTCGTCGCAGATATCATGCTTCGTTACCCTGATCACCTGCCTGAACTTGCCAATAGCGGCCGGTTGCACCGGAGCAGCATAGAAGATGAACTTAAACAGATTTTTGACGCGCCTGGTGAATCACTAGATACAGAAGCAAAGAAATTGCAGCAACTCCGCTCCGTGCGCCACCGGGAACTCGTCCGAATTACCTGGCGGGATATCGCCGGGTGGGCAAGCATCGAGGAAACACTGACTGATTTAACCGATTTGGCCAATGCATCTATTTGTAACGCGCTGGACTGGTGCATCAACGATTTATCGGAACGTTTCGGAGTACCCCTCTCTGCGGAAGGAGAAACTTCTCAGTTCATCGTGCTTGCAATGGGCAAACTTGGCGGTGGGGAGCTGAATTTTTCATCGGATATAGATCTCGTGTTGCTTTACTCGGACCCGGGTTCCACCAATGGCCGGCGTGAAGTCAGCAACGAAGAATATTTTCGATCGTTGTCCCAGCGGTTTATCAACCTGCTCAACAAAAAGACGGCCGACGGCTTTGTCTACCGAGTCGACGTTCGATTACGTCCATTTGGGAACAGCGGCCCCCTCGCCTTAAGCACCGCGGGTCTCGAAAACTACCTGATGCAACATGGCAGGAACTGGGAGCGCTATGCATATCTGAAGGCACGGGTGGTTAACGACTGGGACGGAGCCAACAGCTTCTATGAAGAGATTCTGCGCCCCTTCGTTTATCGGCGTTATACCGACTACGGTGTATTCAGTGCATTGCGTGAAATCAAAACACAGATTGAAAAAGAGAGCCGCAGTCATCTCGGAAACATAAAACTCGGTCCAGGAGGAATTCGTGAAATTGAATTCATCATCCAGTCATTACAGCTCGTCCGTGGCGGCACAGTCGAGGGTCTGCGTGAACGTAGTTTTTTTAAGGCTTTACCGCAGTTAGTCAAATACAAATGCCTGACCAAAGAGGCCGCTGACGAGCTCGAGAATTCGTATAAATTTCTGAGAAAGCTCGAAAACAGTATTCAGGAAATCGCCGACCAACAAACACAGGAATTACCGACATCCGAGGTTGATCAGGCACGCGTCTACCTGGCGATGGGGTACTCGGAATGGAATGCGGTGATAAAAGACTTAAATATTTATCGTGCGGCGGTTGAGCGCCATTTTCGGGATATTCTGCTGAAGGGTGCGGATGACCCGTCAGCCGATAAAGCTGATACGGGCCTTAGAAATCTCTGGGGCGAGGAATATTCAGATGACGCTGCGCTGGACCGACTGAAAACGAGCGGTTTCCGCGACCCGGAAGGATCTCTGAAGCTCATCAAACGCTTACGCGAAAGTTCTATCTACCGGCATATGGACGAGACCGGGCGCCAGCGAGTCGATCGCCTCGTTCCTGCGATAATCGATATCGCTGCCGAGAATCCTATGCCGGGGCGTGCGCTGGAGGGAGCACTCCGGGTAATCGAGTCGATTGGCCGCAGATCAGCCTATTTCGCGCTTCTCATTGAAAATCCTGGGGCGTTGAAGCACCTGGTCAGCCTTAGCGCAAAAAGCAAGGTTTTGGCCACGCAAATTGCAACCTATCCTGCTCTGCTGGACGAACTTCTCGATCCGCGAATCTTTTCCCAAGTCTCTACGAGAGAGGAAATCTCCAGCGAACTGCGCACGCGGCTCGAGGCTGTGCACGGCGATGATCCTGAGGCACGCCTCGTGGCGGTACGTAATTTCCAGGAAGCCGCTGTATTCCGGGTTTCTGTAGCAGATCTGAGCGGATCTTTTCCCGTCATGAAAGTCGCTGATCAACTGACGGATATCGCAGAACTCGTTTTACAGGAAGCTCTCGACATTGCATGGCACGAATTAACGGGCCGACACGGAAAACCATTTTGCACTGACGAGAACGGCGAACGTCCGGCCGAATTCATTATCGTTGGCTATGGAAAACTCGGCGGGATTGAGCTGGGTTACGGTTCCGATCTGGATGTAGTCTTCGTACATGACTCCGCCGGGCAAAAGCAACAAACAAATGGCGAGAAGCAGCTGGATAATGCGACGTTCTTTGCCCGACTAGCCAAGCGGCTCGTCAGTATCCTGACCATGCAGACAATTTCTGGCCGTTTGTATGAAGTCGATACGCGCCTGCGTCCCAGCGGTCGATCGGGCATGCTCGTGACGAGCCTTGCCGCTTTTGAGCAATATCAGAATGAGGATGCCTGGACCTGGGAGCATCAAGCTTTGTTACGCAGCCGCCCGGTCGCCGGCAATGAGGAACTCACCGCTACATTCAATGACTTGCGAACCCGGGTCCTGCAAAACAGTGTCCGACGCGAGAGCCTCAAAAACGATGTAAGAACAATGCGCGAACGCATGCGCAACGAGCTATCCAAAGGTACGGCAGATACTTTTGATATAAAGCAGGATACCGGCGGCATCGGCGATATCGAGTTTATCGTTCAATACCTGATCTTGAAGGAGGCACAGACAAAACCTGATTTGCTCCGGTACTCGGACAACATTCGACAAATCGAAGCTCTCAGGAACGCTGCGATTATCACAGAGGAAGAGGCCGGAACCCTGTCTGACATTTACCGTGCATATCGCGAGAGCATCAATCACCTGGCTCTCGCTGGTCGTCCCGGGTTAATTTCTGAAATCGACTTTCTGGCTGAAGAGTTTTCGGAATTCAGACAGTCCATTACAACTCCTTTGGACGAAATATTTGAATGATTGATCTCGTCATGACCTGGGTTCGATCACATCGGCTCAAATTGGCCCTGCTCGTGTCGTCCGGGCTAATGGGATTTGGCAGCATATTGTCGGCTCAGAACGAGCCGCAAATCGATCTTACAGATACCGAGCGCGAGTGGCTTGCGGAGCATCCCAGCCTGCGACTCGCGCCGGCGCCTAATTACCCCCCGATCGAGTTCTTCGATGATGACGGCGAATATCGCGGCATCGCCGCGGATTATGTGGCCCTGCTCGAATCGAAATTAGGCATCCGGTTCGAGGTCTTGCGATACGACGCCTGGAACGATGTCGTCGAAGCAACAAAGAACCGCGAAGTAGATGTATGGATGGAGGCCGCCGACACCCCGGAACGTCGTGAGTTCCTGAACATCTTGAGCCCGTACCTCAACCTGCCTGCTGTCATCATCACGCAGAAGAAGACAGTGGGCGAACTCAGCCTGTCCGATTTGATCGGGCTCAGAGTCGCTGTTCCCGAAGGCTATGCGACTCAGCGCTTCATAGAAGAGCGTCAGCCGGACCTGGATCTGCTGCTCGTGCCAAGCATTGCGGATGGCCTCGAACGGGTATCTTTCGGGCTCCGCGGACGCGCTCGTGGCAAATATTGCCGTCGCGAGCTTTTACATCGAACAGCTCGGCCTGTCCACCTCCGTGTGGCTGGGGAATCCGGATGGATATGGGAGCTGTCCATAGCCTCCAGAAAAGACTGGCCGAGTTCTGAGTGGAATACTGCAGAAGGGTCTCGATAGTATTTCCACGGACGAACGGCGCGAGATTCTCCGCAAATGGGTTGCCGTAGAAGCCGAGGAAACCGGTTTCTCCACATTAGAGACACGATGCTCGGCTTGCTGGTTGTCGTGCTCGCAGCCTTGCTCGCGACTCAATTTTTCCGGCGCAGCCAGGAAAGCGTCTCAGGTGACTTGTCACAGGCCGTCGTGAAGCGATCATGGCCGATCATGGCCGCGGCAATCGCGGTGATCGCAGTGATTATCATCGGTTACTTCTGGAGCCAGTCGATTCTCGCAGAGCGCGCACGTCGCGACGTGCAGAACGCGATACAGACAGTCCTGAATACAACCGGCCAGGCCGTCATCGCCTGGTTCCGCGCGCGCGAACAAGAGGTGCAGTTCTGGGCTTCACTAAAACCACTGCGCGATGCTCACTTTGCAATTGATCGATACACCGCGCGATGACGTGGTGGCGCATACGGCAGCTCTGCAAAGCTTCCATGCGACCGTAGATACCCTGATGGCCGGAAAAAGTTACGAAGGCTTTACCCTGATGGCGCTCGATGGAGACCGTCCTTGCGAGCGGCCCCGAACAGCAAGAAAAAACTGACGATGCCTGGGATATCGAGAACCTTGATGGTCTTGGATTCGATCAGGATCTTTTGAGTACCGGTCTGGCCGGTACAGCCGGGGAAATCCAGCGCCCTGGCCTTTCCACCGAGATTTATCGAGAATATATCTATCGAGCCCCACGCACGTAAGACTTTCGCTACCGGAAGTCTTCTCCGGTCTCTTTCCTGGAGTCCATCGTCGTCGGTACAGGAATTGCAGACGACACGGGTGAGGTACGCGCAATCCTCGCGTTTCATATCGATCCGCAGCTGGAATATTCCGACATCATGCAACGTGGGCAAATCGGAGAATCCGGCGAAACCTACGCCATCAACCGCCATGGTCAGCTCATCAGCGAAAGCCGCTTCGATGAGGATCTCATGCGGATCGGGCTTATCGAAGAAACGGAAAGGAGCATTCTGAATATCGACATCCGCGATCCGGGTGTAAATCTGACGAGAGGGGAACAGTCAACCCTGCCACGGCAGGAGCAACCGTTTGACACTCATGGCCAGAAACGCGACGGCCAAGGAATCCGCCCACGACATGCTCGGTTATAACGATTACCGTGGCGTCCCAGTGGTGGGCGCCTGGTTATGGGACGACACCTATGGTCTGGGCATTACCACCGAAATGGATGTTGCCGAGGCCTATGCGTCTTTTCGCGAATTACCAGCAGCAGGCACGCATCGCCACGGCGCTCACTATTTTCCTGATTATGGCACTGACCACCATGTTCATTCGTACACGAATAAGAATGGCCGCGGCCGGTGCAAAGCTCGAGGAGGCCTATGCCATCATAAAGCTGCACTCCGACCGTATGGAAGAGGAGCTCAATGTCGGTCGGGAAATACAAATGAGCATGATTCCACTGATATTCCCGGCATTTCCCGATAACCCGGAATTCGTGGTTCATGCACAACTCGAACCGGCCCGCGAGGTTGGCGGCGATTTCTATGACTTTTATTTCATCGACGAGGATCATTTTTGCGTCTGCATCGGCGATGTTTCCGGTAAAGGCGTCCCCGCAGCTTTGTTCATGGCCGTTGCCAAGACTCTGGTTAAATCCCGCGCCAGTGATGACACGTCTACAGCGAGGATCATTACCCACGTAAATAACGAAGTAAGCAGCGACAACCCCAGTAGCATGTTCGTGACGATCTTTGTCGCTATCATAAATATTAAAACCGGGCGAAATCGTGTTTACTAATGCCGGGCACAATCCTCCATATATAAAGCTGAATAACGGCGGCCTGGAACAGCTTGGCGAAAGACACGGCCCGGTCGTCGGCGCCATGCTAGGAATAGACTATAAGGAGGACACACGAACCATGCAGCCTGGAGACGTCTTGATCCTGTATACCGATGGGGTTACCGAAGCCATGGACAGTGATCGAAACCTGTTCGAAGAAGAGCGGCTGCGTAATTTACTGGGGTCGAAAATCGTTCAATCGGCAGAAGACGTGCCCCGCGAAATAATGAAGGCCGTCAAGATCTTCGAAGGGGGCACCGACCAAACAGACGACTGCACGATACTGGCCTTCCAGTACAGCGGGTCCTGTAGCAAAGTCTGATGACGAAATATGGGACCATGACTATCAAGAACCAGTTATCGGAAATCTCCTGAAGTTATCAACGGAATCGCAAAAATTTTGCCAGGAGTTACCCGTCCCATTGTCGCCGGGCCGAAAGCTGAAGATCGTTCTGGACGAGATTCTTAACAACACAATATCCTACGGGTACGATGACGAACGGGAACAGGAAATCAGGATCGAGGTTGAACCTATCGCCGACGGCATTATTCTGACAATCAGAGATGCCGCTAATGCTTTCAATCCGCTGGAGCGCGAGACGCCAGACACGGATCTTTCAATCGACGACCGCAGCCCGGGGGGATTGGGTCTTCATCTCGTCAAAAATATGGTGGATGACGTCCGCTACGCGCGTGTTGACGAAACTAATGTATTGAGCCTGACCCTGCACTTCGATCGGCAAACGAATGAGGCTGATACTAGCGGCAGTTCTTCGGCAGATTAGGCTGACTGTGGTCAGAACTAATAACCGAGTTCGCTCTCATCGGATTGCACGATTGGAGCCGCCCTTACAGCGCCTGACCTAGAGCAGCCCTCAGTGGCTCCAACCAGGGTTCATAATTGCGCCACTGATCTAACCCGCTCTTATAGAGAGGTTGCCTGACCTGTTCTGAGCTGGCTGTCCGCACGGCACGCTCGGTTTTGTGGAAGTCGACGCACGACTGTTCAAAAGGCAGGCCACAATACTTGAGGATACGGCGAACCTGTGTTTCGAGATCGGCTACCACGTCTTCATGTTGAACGCGTAGTATTTTGCCAGGGAGCACTTCATCCCAGTGGTCCATGAGCTCTACGTAGCCCCTGTAATACCGTCCAATCTCTTCCAGGCCATAGGTAAAGGCCTGCCCCTCTGCGAATAGCTGTTTGAAGGCGCCGAAACAACAGGCCATCGGATCGCGTCTGGCATCAATGATTTTTGCGTTTGGCAATATAAGATGAATGAGCCCGATATGACGAAAATTGTTTGGCATTTTATCCGTAAAGAAAGGCGCACCTTTACGATACACTTCAATGTCAGATAAATAATCATCTCCGAATTTCTGTAACTGATCGGGCGCCAGTTCCTGCAACACCTTTGGATATCGCCCATCATCACGGATGCGTCGTCGCCCATTTAGACGATGGACAAGCGCCAATATATGTGGCAATTCCATGGTGCCATCCACCTGCGAGTGTGACGCGATAATCTGCTCTATCAATGTGGACCCAGCGCGTGGCAATCCGACAATAAAAATCGGATCGGCAGCCATATTTCCATGACCCGACTGATCCGTTAATAAGTCCCTCGTGCAAGTTTCCAGCTGCACTTTGAACTCCGCCGCAATGCGCTCCGCACTGTATCTCACTTGCTGCATCATTAATGTATTACCGCGTTCGTAGTAGGTAAAAGACGATGCAAATTCCTCTCGATCCTCAAAGGCTTTGCCAAGCGCAAAACATAATTGACAACGGTCATTCAGCAACGTGCTCGCGGCTCTCTCACTGGCTTGCATCTGTGCGAGCTCGTGATCTGTAAATTTATAGGTTTTCAGATTGGCCAGACTCCAAAATGCATCCCCAAAGTTGGATTTCATTGCAGACGCGGAACGGTAGGATGCAATAGCCTCTTTCTGCCGTCCCACGGTCTTCAGAGCATGGCCACGCGCTACGAGGGTGTGGGGGCTGTCCGGTTTCCGCTCCAGCACGCCATCGTAAATGCCCAGCGCAGTATCGAAGTCCCCGACCGCCATGCTTTCGTTGGCAAACGTTAATTCAAAGGCAGGATTGCCAGGGATCACTTGCGCGAAGACGCCGGGCCTGCTCAAGTGATTTTTTGAATTTCTGGCGCTTATGAAGCACATTGATATAGTCGAAGCGCACTAAACGATTGTCGGGTTCGAATTCGACGCAACTCTCCAGCAGAAACTCAGCATCATCCAATATGTGCAGCCGCGCACCAATTTGGGCCAGCAGCCGCATAGCTTCGACGTGATGCCGGTGTTTCTGCAGGAAGGCGCGACAGAGTCTCTCAGCCTCGTACAACCTGTCTTCATGCAACATACTGGTGACACTGACCAATTCGGGGGCCAGCTCCGCCAGGCGTGAATACTGCAAAAGAGCTTTTTCGGCGGCTTCTTCATCACCTTGCGTCGCATATAAATCACACAGGGCCCTCCAGCTTGCGATCAGAGCAGGATTGAGTGATGTCGCACGCTCATAAGCGACTATTGCGGACCCTGTATCGTTCATCATCCGATGAACGTGACCTTCTTCCTGATACGCCCGTGCCCAGGCAGGAGTCAACGACCGGAGCCGTTCCAGAGTTAGCAGAGCATCGGAGGTCTTCCTCATGTACCGCTGACAGACGGCGAGAAGATACAGTGCTTCCGTGTTGTCCGATTCCCTCCGCAACAACTTCTTAGCAATGTTGGCAGCCTCGATGAGCTGCCCTTTCTTTAGAAATTTCCTTGCTTGACCGATTCGGTCTGCCGATTTAGCAGTTACCTCGGCCAGTTGATGGCGATTCACTGAATCTTCCCGAAAATTTGGCGAATAGGGCTCTCCACAATCCTCTACGGAGACCCGCCAGCTTGTCGCGTCATGGAGGTTCTAAAATTCGTAGTAGAACCGTAACCCGCCAGTTCGTGGCCGGTTGGTGGTAATTCTCGGCACGTCATCCTGGACATTGAAAAACAACTGCGCCCGTTCATCAGTCAGGTTTTCGACAAACAACTCACACCCCCAACTGTCCCGACTAACGCCGACTGCGAAGTCGGCAGTCGTGTAGCTATCCTGCTCCCGGCGATCGGCCGCCACGATGGAACTGAAGCTCTTGTCTGCGTAGAGTACGGCGCCGTGTAAATAAGCATCAAATTCTCCCCACTGCCAGTCGTAGCGAGCCCGGATATTGCCCTGGAACTCCGGGACGAGCGCAAGCTCGCTACCGACCGGTGCCAGTTCAATGACATCTGAATGCGCGGACACAAGTTCGGTATCGTTGTAGGAGAATGCCCCCGATAGAGTTAGATTATCCGTCGCAGCCCATACAACGTCGCTCTCCACCCCGCGTATTTCTGAGTCTGCAGAATTATCGATAAAGGTCAGAATCGACACATTAATCGGGTCGAATCGGGCAACCTGCATGTCGGTCCAGTCGATAAAGTAAGCGGCGCCGTTGAACTGTAGCGTGCCACCAAGGAGCATAGTCTTCCAACCAAATTCATAGTTCTTAACATTATCGGTTTCATAGGTAACGGGAACTGTCGGAAAGTCTGGATCGAATGAGGGTGCGCCGCCACCCCGGTTGAATCCCCCGGGCCGGAAACCCTCAGAATAAGTGCCATACAACAAGAGGTCTTCCAAGGTCGTGTAGCTCAGGGTCACTCTGGGAATGATATCCTGCTCCTTCAGGGGTTCCGTGCTGTGCCCAAATGTCGAGTCGTAGTCCCTTCCACCCGGTCCTTCGACAACCGAGTCAATACTGCCCATAAAAATCCCGTTCGCGAAATTCGATGACCCCCAAAAGTCAACCTCCAGATCGTACCAGCGAAGCCCTACCGTCAGAGTAAATGCATCGGGAATAATATCGACGTAAACCTCGCCGAACAAAGCGATCTGCTCTTCGGTGCGGGTAATGTCATTGAAAAAGGCGATCCCGGCCGGGCGTGTGTTCGGGTTAATATTTCTAGCGGCGGTGATCGGTGCATTAGGCGCGAAACCGAGATCAGGACTGGCCGCATAAAACCAATTGTCCTGTGTCTTTATCTCAAAATCATCATAATACACACCCACTACTGCGCGAAAACCCTTATCTTGTGGAGTGGAAATGCGAAATTCATGAGTTTGACGGGTTATTTCCTGTTGGCCCACGAACCCCTTCACCGGGTCAAGACATTGCCGCACGGCTTCGTAGGTGCATGTGTAATACGCGATAAAACCGCCGACATTATTGTATCCCGTGTAGTCGACCATCTGTTCAATCTCACGATCGAGATATGCACCCGTATAGATAAGCTCCAGAGCTGCCAGGCGGCCTTCAAGCGTCCACGCCGTTTGATTGAATCTATCTTCTAGTTCATCGTCAAAGAAACGTGTCACCTCCAGGTCGCCGACGGCGGGATCGTAGTCAAATACTCCATCGACATCCAGATCCTGTTGCATGTACTGCAGCGACAGGTCCCAGTTGTCATCGATGTACCACTTGGCGCTTAAGCGAAAGCCTTTGTACTCGGCGTCATTAAAGTCGTCCTCGATGCGAGCTGTATTCTCAGCTGTGGTATAGACAGCATCGACCGGCAAAGTGGTGTTAACGGCTGGGTCGGGCGTAAATGTCCCTTGGACATTATCGATGTACCCGCCTCTTTTAGCCGTATATAAGGCACCGCGAACCGCCAGCTTGTCATCGATTAGCGGTACATTGATATAACCTTCGATCGAATTGCTTGGTTCTCCATCTTCCGTAGCGGCAACGCTAGCGGCAACCCTGCCTTGAAACTCATTCATGACCGGCTTATGGGTAATAAGACGAACCGTACCGGCCATGGAACTGGCCCCAAAGAGCGTACCCTGTGGACCGGGCAGAACCTCGATCCGTTCAATGTCGGTCACATAAACATCCAGATTGCGACCGGGTGAAGTCACTGGTTGTTCGTCAAGATAATAAGCAACATTCGGCGTTTGACCCTGAGCTCCGGATAAAAGCACGGTAACCGCATCAATGGACATTCCACGAATAAAAACTTCCGACTGACCAGGCCCACGGCCGCCGGACGTTACGTTCGGCAGGTACCGCACATAGTCGTCAAAGTTCGACACATTGAGATCGTAAATAGCATTCGAATCGAGCGCCTGAACAGTAACCGGAATGTCTTGCGCGTTGGCTTCCCGTTTCGTCGCGGTTACGATTAGCTCTTCAATCGGATTCTGCGCATCCGCTGGGCCACCAGAAGCGCCAACCGCGAAGGCAGAAAGTATGGCCGTTCTTACTGTGGTAGCGCGCATAGCTCCTCGTGCCGTAACAGGAAGACTCCCGATTCACAAAGGCAGAGTTTCATACACCATTAGTCTCTATGAAAGGAGAACGGGCGAATAGCGCATCGAGAGAGCGAACTTGCTATGAAAGTGCGTCAATTCACTCACCAGTTTATTAACCAAAATCGCCTAATGCACCAGCCCTTGTTTCGAATACATTGAGAAGCATTCCAAACCCGGAAATATCGAAGACTTCCTGGACCGTCTCGTTCAGGCTGCATAAGCGCAGTTCACCACCCTCCGCGGACAGCTTCTTCGCGGTCGCCAATAACACTCGCAGACCCGCGCTACTGATGTAATCGAGTTTTTCAAAATCGATCAGAAGTTTGCGTGCCCCCTGGTCGATCTTGTCGGAAACAAAGCTATCGGCCTCCGAGGACGTGGCCGTATCCAGGCTGCCCTCGATGACAACGATTGAAACCGGCCCTTGTTCTTCTACACTGATATCCATTTTCTGTTTATCTGTTCCTGATATGTCTTATCGGTAAAAAAAATTACGCCACGTTCGCCGGCATTACAGCGTTACTTGCTGTTATACCCCATTGGCGCAGAATATCTTACTGGTGCAGCGCATCCGTCCCACGTTCGCCGGTCCAGGCTGTGAACACGTCGCACAATTCGGTGACAAAAGCCTTGCCATAGCCACCCGTCTCCTTGGCGCCTGTCGCAAATGCCTCCAATGCTTTTTCCACATTCTCATCCTGTACCGCCAACTCTATTCGGACCCGGTTAAACAGGCTGATCTCCCGCTGCTGTCCACGATACATCTGCTGTTCAGATCTGGACGCAGTCCCTCTGACGGTAGTTGCCGTCATGTGGCGTAAGCCCGCATCGAAAAGCGCCTGCTTGACAGCGGGAAGTTGTTCCCCACGAATAAGGATGCTAACCATCTTCATTAGTATCAACTCCTGCCCATCAGTCCGTTATAAATATCTGGAAACCCGCGTAGGACTCCATGCCATGCTCATCGATATCAAGGCCGCGAAGCTCTGTTTCATGAGAAACCCGCAATCCGATCGTCAGATCGATTAGCTTGAATACAATCCACATCGCTACGCCGGTAAAGCCCAGGCATGCGACCACACCTAAACATTGGATGCCAAGCTGACCGAAACCGCCACCAAAAAACAAGCCATCCGACGGCGCGCCCAAAGCGGCTTGACCAAAAAGCCCTACCGCGATCGTGCCCCATATACCGCATAGGGCGTGAACCGGAACGGCACCAATCGGATCATCGACACGCAGGCGGTTCAACCAGTCGATTCCCAGAACCACCAATACCCCAGCCACCAGACCGATGCCCAGAGCCCCCCCGGGCCCAACCACGGCACAAGGCGCCGTTATACCAACCAGGCCGGCCAAAGCGCCATTCAGGGCTATCGTCAGATCCGGTTTGCCGAACCAAACCCATGAAGTCGTCATTGCGGCAATCGCGGCAGCGCTGGGCGCCAGGGTCGTATTGAATGCCACCCGTGCCACCAACTCCGGATCCCCGAAACCGAGCGTCGAACCAGCGTTAAAGCCGTACCAGCCAAACCAGAGAATGAAAACTCCGATCCCGACCAGCGGCATATTGTGACCGGCTATAACATTCGGCGAACCGTCGGCATTGAATCGACCGAATCGCGGCCCCAGCATCCAGGCGCCGACCAGCGCACTTATGCCACCTACACCGTGAACAACGGTCGATCCCGCGAAATCATGGAAGTTGAGTTCGGCGAGCCACCCACCGCCCCAGACCCAATGCCCGACGACCGGGTATATAAACGCCGAAATCAGGAATGAATAGGCTAGATATGAAATAAAGCGCATACGCTCCGCGACGGCGCCGGCAACAATTGTCGCGGCCGTACCCGCAAATACGGCCTGGAAAAGCCAGACCGCCTCGAGCGGCACGCCTTCGACGGCCGATTCCGCTCCCCACAAGAACCACCCGGTTGACCCGAATAGAAGATTTCCGGCGCCGTACATAATTGCGTAGCCAAAAATGAAATATGCGATAGCGGCAAAACAGAAATCGAGAAGATTCTTCATGATGATGTTGGCCGCATTCTTACTACGCACCAAGCCGGCTTCCACCATCCCGAATCCCGCCTGCATGAAAAATACGAGTATCGCGGCAAGGAGAATCCATAGCGTGTCCAGTGCGTTAAACACCGGTTCAACGGCAGCAGGGCCGACATCGTCTTGTGCTAATACCGGCAAACTGAACAGGCAAAGCAAACCCATCACAAGCTTCAGACGTTGCATATTCGATTCCTTAAATAATTTTAAAAAGCACGAGGCCGATCGGCACATTCAGGTTTGCACTGAGCGCGCGATTAAAATACCCCCGATACTGCCACCACTTTTTCCTAAGCTGACATTCGTAATGATACCTACCTGCGAATAGATTCCAATACTTGGACCAATTCGCGACAATGATTTTTATTGATACCCGCAACGAATGGTCCCTGATGTCCGGACACTGCGATCGGTTTTCCGTCAGCCCCCAGAACGTCGCCACCTGCTCCCCTTACCAAGCTGACCGCGGCCGCAAGATCGAAGGGATCTGCAGGTTTACCCGGCCACATATTCACATATACAAACGTGCCTTTCGCGGCCTCCAATAACGCCCATGCGGGTGAACCGCCAGGCGCCTTGACCATCTGAACGTCATCCTGGGCCCAGGCCTTGAACAGTTCCGCAACCAACAACCCGGACCCCCTGGCAGGATGGGCGTTCACCAACAGCTTACTCGAATCTGTCTCGTCTATCGGCAATTCGAAGGAATCGTCCGGCTCCCCAAATAAGGACAGCTGTATAAGGCGAGTCGGTTGATCGGCCAATGCGTACGCTATCTCACCGGTAACCGGGTTCGAAACCATTCCAAGGAATACCCGGCCATTGTCAAAAAACGCCAGGCTCGTCGAATGGGTTTCAGATCGATTCAAAAATGACCAGGTTCCGTCGACCGGGTCGATAACGATGACGACACCATCTTCGCTAAACGTACCACCGCTTTCTTCACCCAAAACCCCGGCATCCGGCGCAAATTTCGCCAGGCGCTGACGCAGCTTCGCTTCGATTTCCTGCTCTACGCCTAGTGAAGGACTACCGTCCTGCTTGTAACTAACGGTATCCAGCAACGGAGAAAAGCGAGACTTCCGTAGCCTGCACCCCGCATCCAACAAAATCCTGATGCCGAATTCCAGCCATGCATCGAGGTCAATTTCCGTCCCACGGTTGATATCGTCATCGCGATCCTGGCGATATGATTGGAGAGCCTGTTTTTCGATGCTCGTAAGCATTGCGTTTACTTTGTTATCCCGTCTTCTGCAAAAGCTTGGTCGCATAGTTTGCGTCGATAATGCCACTATCTTTCAATCGCAATAACGCATTTCTGACCAGGCGTGCCCCGCTCGAGCTGAAATCATTGACAGTCGCAGCAGTCAAAGGTATCCATTCGACCTCTTCGAATGCATCGGTTGGTTGCAGAGGGCCAGTCTCGAGCGCCAGCTCCGGTTTGAACAGGTAAGCGCGTAATTCGACCCAGGCATGATCAGTCTGGCGCGGATCATAGTAATACTCATCGAATAGAATCTCGGCGCCACCCGTCGATACCTGATAACCAGTCTTGCTTTTGAGAATTCTGCACATCGCCTCGTCTGCCGACTCATTCGGAAACACAAACCCTCGTGGCAACGACAGCCCGGTCTTCCGGCGTCGCCCCACCAGAATTTCGACGATATCTTCGTCGGCATTTGACCGGGTCACGACCGCACCGACAGCCGGATTAACACCCCAGCGACCCAGCATGCCGCGTCCTGCCATGCCGGTCCGACCGCGCGGATTTAACGGCCGAGCTTCTGCATCACGCGCCTTCGAATCTCCGGCCAACACATCGTCACGAACTTCATCGAAATTCTCGGGATCCGCCCACCCACGGGCAGCCTTGCTGCGGTCATTCTCGACGACTTGCTGCTCGACATAGTATGGCGGATCGTACGCTGCACAATCGATCGCCCACGGTGCCTCGTCTATCGAAATCCGTTGGCGTGGTGGATAGGACGGTGGCCGTTCGCCGCGGATTCGCAAATGATAATCGTCCGC
>PVMK01126348.1_pt1 | contig 58136 bp, 61 predicted proteins | sample 1853481 | NCBI WGS metagenome assembly PVMK01 (sample SAMN08533507, study PRJNA380276) | Marine sediment metagenome, whole genome shotgun sequencing project.
AATTGTTGTGCCACATCCGGGTTACCCTTCTGGGTGTTCCGGGATAATAACGGGCCCGGCACAGTAGTCTGGCCACCTTGTACTTGTAGTTGCGCTCATCTTTTTGCCACCCTTTATAAGGTCGATCCTCGGGGTCGGCATCAATATAGATATAATCTCCATCTTCTACCCCCATCTCCCTGGCATCCAGGGGATTGATATCCAAATACATCTCCATCACAAACGGCATGCGCTTGTCTCTGCGATAGACATCGCCAAAAGGGCCAAACCATATCGCAACATGATCGGTGTCCGCCGGGGTTGTATGCACACCGTGCCGGTATTTCGGCGTATGCATGATGAATCGATATTCCTTATCTTTCATCAGGGGGTGATGGGTCTTAAGCAATTCATCAACGGAAAGCTGAACATTTCTTACCTGTCTGGTTTCGGTGGAGAGGTCATCGGCAGAAAAGCCCCAGTCTTCCGGCTTCATGGGACGTATTGCAGGGTGTTTTTTGCCCACGATGACATTGGGCTCATGAAACGTCGAATCAATTGCTTCGCGGTACACAATCATATTTTCGCCGTGTTCGACCCACTCTTGCTCATCGCGGTAGAACTCCAATCTGCCTGACTTGGTGTAATAGGGTTTTCCTTCCTGGGCCTGTTCAAAGCTTGAAATGCGCGGGTAGGTCCTAAAGTTCACCAGCGCCGGTTTACCCGCCAGTGCATCTTTTTCAAGTTTTTCTATTTTATATCCGACCAGTTGGGATGAATCATCTATGATTCGTTGGGCATAGACGGCCATGCGGTTCTCATGGAAAAACCGCCAATAGTCATCATAACGTTTGTCTTTCATAATCTTGCCCAGCGCACGTGCCATTCCTGCCAGGACCGCGACATTGGATCGGGTATCAAATATTCGCGGCAGGGGGGTCCTGGGGTAAACCTGCACAAAGGGATTGGTACAGGAAGCGGTAAAATCAGGCTGTTTAAACTCTGCCGGGGCGTCAACCCCCCATACGATATCGGCATACTCGCAGGAGGCGGTCCACCAGTAATCGGCTACCGTTACCATCTCAAACTTAGGTAGTGTATTAAAGACCACATCGTAATGACCCTTGGCATTGCCGAGCAAGGAATTTGCATTCGTCATGAGCATCGCTTTGGAAGGGGTGGGGATATGCGTCTTGCCAGTAAAGAGATGGCCTGCGACTCTCAGGGGCCTGTCTCCATAATTGTAATAGTGGGCCGACTCATATTTGAAGTATTTTTGGCTCCGGGTTTTTCCTTTCGGACTTAGCTGGACATCAAAGGGATCTTCGATCACATAGGTATACATTCCGCCCAAAATCGCCGCCCGGTAATTGCCGGCGTAACTGCCGACATTTCCTCCGAAGTATCCAAGATTCCGGGTCATTGCCGCTAAAAACATGACCGCCCGGTCCTTCAGATCGGCATTGAAATACTGATTTGACCCCATACCGGTAGCAAAGAGGGTCTGCTCCTTGTTGGCCGCGATCTGCCTCGCCAGTGAAACGATGGCCTCTTTTGGCGCCCAGGTCACCTTGGATGCCTGCTGCGGGGTGAAGTTTTCATCGATATATTCTTTCATAAGATCAAAAACCGGTCGAACCTGAATCTTTTGTCCTTCAACGGTTGTCACCTCAAATTGCCCTTCAAGGGCCGGGTCCTGGGTGAAGTTTTCCCCGAAATCATCTCTGCCAACAGCCGCCGGGGCCTTTGTTCCGGAATTCCAAACCACATAGTCTCCCCATTCATTCGCTAACTGTTCGGGGATGAGTTGTTCTTTGTGTTCTTTTAGAGGCAAGGTCTTTGTTTTTTTGTCAACAATCTTCGCACCTCGGGTTGGGTTCTTCTTTTGGTATCCGGAAATGACCTCCTCAGGACGGAGAAATTGCAGGTTATCCATCCTCACAAGAAACGGCAGATCCGTATTGCGTTTGATATGTTCGGCATCGTATAATTTTTCCTTGATGATGACCTGAGACAGACCGAAGGCAAAGGCCGGATCGGTTCCCGGCCTGATGACGATGACCTCGTCCGAACGGCAGGCCGTTGATGGATATTCAACCGTAATGGATACGACCTTGGCACCTTTAAGCCGTGCTTCCGTCAGCCAGTGGGCATCCGGCATCTTGGTCGAAATCCAGTTCATCCCCCATGCCAGGATGAGCTTGGACCTTTCCACAGTAAAAAGTTCAAACTCGTTGGTCTGCATCCCGGTGACCATAGGGTGCCCGGGGGGCAGGTCCGTATGCCAGCTATAGCTATCCCATCCCCTTGCGCCCAGGGTCTTTTCACGGGAAACGCCTCTTATGCTTTGGTCTAACAGAGCGAGCATATTGGCAAACCGGTAATACCCGAAAATTCGGGTGGCGCCCAAAAAAGCCATTCCCCCCCTGAACTTGAGTGTCTGGGTACCGGCCTCGTGCATCGCCTCTACCATGGCCGGGTCGTATCCCTGTTTTAGCAGGTAGTCACTGCCCTTGTTCCCCGAATACGTGATCGCAATGTTATGCAGGGTCTTGGCAGCTAAATCAAAGGCCTCTTCCCAGGGAAGTTTAAGCCACTTGTCCTCTCCACGTTTAAAATATCTCTCAGGAGGCCTGGCTGTACCCGGATCTCTCGGAAAGCCTGCCTCGACCCACTCCTTGAAACCCTTTCTGACCATAGCGCCTTTTACACGCCGGTCCCCGTAAATCCTTCTGACAAGACCGGAGCCTTTATTGCAGATGCGCGGATCCCAGCGCGCAGAGGCCCTGTTACCGTATAAATCGGTTGCTTCACCATACCTGAAAGAGGGGCTGAGCCGGGTGATAACACCGTTTTTTACATGAGCCTTTAATAGGCAGTTGTGCGTATCATTGGGTGCACACAGAAAATGAAAGTGGCTGTCCTCCTCATAGACATTCCGATATACTTTTTCCCAATCTCTATTTGGATAGGTCGTCAGCGGGCTTTCTGCAGCACCGGCTGTCTTTGGCTCCAGAAAAGTAAAAAGCTCGGACTCACACCCTGACAATAGCACCCCGGCACCGGTGCCGGCGGCAATTTTTATAAAGGTCCTTCTGGGTTAACAACTTTTTCTCATCCGGCATTTTATCTTCTTTATCCTTTTGCATATATCACACCTCTTATTATTTAATGTACCGGCCATTGGCTTTTTGACCAGAAAAACTCCCAGTTAGGTCCTCGCAGTTCCGTACCCACATAGGTAAATATCAGATAGCTAATCAGAAACAGGGTGAACAGGGCGATGGCCCCCATGCGGGTTGATCCGCTCAGATGAATCACTCCCAGCGACCAGGCCATCACAAAACCAACCCAGATCGTGCCCGGATTTATGGCCACAATGATCAACTGGGGAATATCGGGCCACCAATTCCTGAACCAGCCGAAGTTGACCGTAAAGGCAAGCATGCCGATCAGTACCGCCGCGCCGACAATCAATGACGCCAACGCCACCAGCACGCCCTGTCTATTTGAAAACCAGATGCCCACATATTGTTTTTCGCGGTCGAGAAAGGGAATTAAGGCCAGCCCCAGCAGGGCCACGGTCGGAAGGCCGATACCACCCATAAAGGCCGAGTAAGAAACCAGTTCTTGAAGCCCCAGGAAATACCAGGGTGCCTTGGCCGGGTTTTCAGGGATCAACGGGTTGGCCAGCTCTTTTAGCGGCGCATCGATAAAAAACGAATACGCAATCACCCCGGCCAGACATAGCATAAAGACGGCCACCTCAGCCCGCAAAAGATGCGGCCAGCTCATTACCGTGTTTTCCACATCGTTGTGATCAACTGCCGGGGTCCTATCGGGCACAACTGCCATCAGGCCGTAAGTTTTGGTGGGAGCAAATAATTCTTCCTTTTGCCCCGCATCCGATAAAAACCGCTGCTCTTTTGGGGTGGGCGCAAAGGTCTCGGACACCGCCAGACCGCCGTCTTTTCTGATCCGCCAAAAATGCACACCCAAAAATATAAATAAAGCGATCGGCAGCACCATGATGTGAAGCAGGTATACCCTGATGAGGGTTGCCGCGCCGGGAGTTAAACCGCCAAGGAAAAGCTCCTTTTGAAAACCGCCGATGTCAAAAAAATTCGTGACACCGAAAATATCGGTAAGCTCTTTGGGTGATTGGGCGATATTGGAACCAATCACCAGAGCCCAGTATGCCAGCTGATCCCAGGGAAGCAGATAACCGGTAAAGTTCAATACAAACGTAAGGACCAGCAGCACAATGCCGATCACCCAGTTGAATTCTCGGCCTTGCCTGTAAGCGCTGGTATAAAAAACCCGGGCCATGTGAAGCAGCACCGCAATGATCATCCCCTCACCGGCCCATTTATGAATGTTTCTCACCAGCCGGCCGCCGAAAACCACAAAGTTGATGTCTTTGACGGTGTTATAGGCGCTCTCGGTTGACGGGCTGTAATAAATCATCAAAAGCACGCCCGAAACGATGGTTATCAAAAGCAGATAGAGCGAGATAAGGCCCAGGCCAAATGTATAGGTGGGTCTTAAGGTATTGATATGGGTTTTGGCCCCTTGAATATGAAGGAAAAAGTTATTTACGGACACCGCGGCTCTTGATCTGTCGGATACGGGCAGGCCGCCTCTTAAAAAAGAATCGGAAGATGAGCGCGGAAGATTGATTATGTTTTTAATAAATTCCTTGATTCCTGAACGGTTCGACTCACTCATGCTCCCTCCTCGGAAATTAAACCTTAAAGATTGTCCCTGCGTTTACTTCCTTGGTGGCATCCACCACCAGGGTGCCGTCCACATCCTGGCTGATCTCCCACCAGGGAAGCGGGCGCGGGGCCGGCCCGGCAATAACTTTACCCTGCCGATTGTACTTTGAGCCGTGACAGGGGCATTGAAAACCCGTGTCGCTCAGCGCCACAATACAACCCAGATGGGTGCAGATCTTCGAGATGGCGTGCAGCCCTTCGCTGCCGGAAAAAATAAAAATTCTTTGGTTTTCTAAATTTTTGACCATACCCACCGGAAAATTCTCCGGCTTTCCGATCTTAAATTTTTTTGACTCTTCGTAGTAAACATCGGACTTGGTTAATCTTAAAATCCCGGCCAGCGCCGCAACAGATGATAAAATTACAGCTCCTAAAGATGCCAACCCCAGAAAATCGCGGCGGGATATCCATTTTTTAAAAATCGTAGCATCGAGCATTTACTCATCCTCCGCTTTGTTATATTGGTTTGTATAAATTCGTTCTGATGGTTGCATGGCTTTAACCCAAGCCTAAGGGGCTTCGCCCCACTTGGAATGTTGGAATGTCCGTGATGTTCAGCTTATGATTAACTGCTCCTTAAAATTAAAGACTTCCATGCTGATGGCTCCCACCGGGCAGCGCTCGGCACATAAGCCGCAACGAATACAAATGGTTTCGTCTTTGATAATGGCGCCCCCTTCTGAAAGCGGCCGGTCCCCAAAATAGTTTTTGACAAACAGTTCAAAATCAGCCTCACCTTCAAGACTGTCCAGCGCAACCAGTTTCAAACAGTTCTGCGGGCACACATCCGCACATCCGCCGCAAAGGATACATTTTTCACTGTCAAAAATGGTGTTCACCGCACAATTCAGACACCGGCTGGCCTGACGCATGCTCTGGCTTTCGCTAAATCCCTTCTCAACCATCGCATTCATGGCCTTTTTGCGCTCTTCAGGCGGCAAAGCCGGCACGCCTTCCCGCAGGATAGTTTCATAACCCCGTTCCCGCTTGTAATCTTTAATCTCAGCGTGAACCACGGTCGTTTTTGAAGAAATCTCTTTTTTCGTAAGATAGGTATAGATTCTGCGTGCGGCCTTCTTGCCACTGGCAATGGCGTCAATCATGAGCCGGGGGCCATGGGCGACATCGCCGGCCGCAAAAACTCCTTCAGCCTCTGTTTCCGTAAAGGTGGGCGAAAGCTTCAGCTGCCCGCGCTCATTTAAAGCGATGTCATCAGAATCAATAAAACTTAAATCGGTGGCCTGCCCGATGGAAAGAAACACCCTGTTGCTTGCCAGATCCATCGTTTCGTTTTCATCAAACTTTGGGGCAAATTGTTTATTTTCGTCAAAAACAGATAAACAACGCCTGAAGCGGACCCCACAGGCATCACCCCTGTCATCCACCAGGATCTCTTTGGGCCCCCAGGAATTGTATCTGATGATGCCTTCTTCCGCGCCTTCTTCAATTTCCTGGGTATCCGCCGGCTGCTCCTCAAGGGATTCCAGACACACCAGATGCACTTCTTCGACGCCTTTTTGACGAAGAGCGGTGCGGGAGACATCGTATTCGGTCTGGCGCACCAGCGTTCGGGCGACATCGTAGGCCACACTGCCGCCGCCGATTACAATGACCTTCTCACCGATCTCGACGCTGTGACCCAGGGCTACATCACGTAAAAATTCTATCCCGCCCGTAACGCCCGGGGCATCGATGTTGGGGATGGGGATCTTGCGTGACCGTTTGGCACCCACGGCAATCAGGACCACATCGTGCCGGGAACGTAACTCAGTCAGGGTGATATCTTTGCCGACTTCGAAATCGCAGATAATTTCCGTCCCCAGTTGCCGTATGACTTCAACCTCGGCTCTAATAAGGCTGCGTGGTATCCGGTACTCAGGAACTCCCACATAAAGCATGCCCGCCGGCACGGGTTCCATCTCATAAATTATGGGTTTAATCCCCATCAGGCAAAGATCGTGGGCCGCGGCCAGCCCGGCAGGTCCTGAACCAATAATGCCGACGGAAGGAACATCTTCAGAGAAACCTGAACGTTGGATATGCTTGCTGAAATATTCTATGTCTTGCAGACTTTGAAAACGTTTGAGGAAAGGTTTAATATCTTCCAGATCTTCGCATTCATCGTCAGCCATTGAACCAAAGCGTTCGATGACCCGCAAAGGGCTTTGATCGTATTTTCCGGATTCGACCCCGAATTTTTCGGTGGCAAATCTTTTCAAAGCGCGAATCGAAATCGCTTCATCTAAATCGGCCCTGCGGCAGGCGGCTTCACAGGGAGCACCGCATATTCGACCGCAAATCGATGCCAGCGGATTGGGCCCGCGCGCAATCAGATAGGCTTTTTCAAAATCGCCCTCGGCAATGGCGCGCACATAACCGCGCGCATCGGTGTAAACCGGGCAGGCATACTGACAGTTAATTTGTTTCTTCCAATAGTCGGAATCTGCAATCTCTACCGTAAATTTTTCTTTTTTCATATGGTCTCCGAAAAAGTTTTGAACAGCAAACCTTCTGCATCGGATTTCACTTCAATGGCTCGAAATAGAAAAAATGATTTTTTGTAAAGCCTGAACTAACATTATATGGACCGGAATTGGTCAATTAGTCTGAAGATTTCGATAGGTAAATTACAAGAGATATTTCTGGGTCTGTTAATGAATAGATGTAAAACAGAATTCAAAAATTACGGCATTTATTAGCGCGGGTTAGGTTACGATTATCGTGCGGATAAATGACGCCACGAACAGGGAAACCAATTTCGCAAATAAAGCACGAATAGACATACCACAAGGTAGCATATCTTTTTAGTTGCTTATCCGCACTATGTCAAGTGATTTTTTCGATTAAAAAGATACTGAAACAGTTTCGAGATTACAATAGGGTGAACTATGTATTTTATAAGCAAAAAAGGAGTATTTTAAAGGTTAATTATGATTTGAGTTCGTCTTCATACTAACCCCGAACCACGGGTATGAGGTTGTGGACCGAATTAACCACCCCGCCGCAAGCGGTCGGGGTATGTAAAAGGAATTATCTTATTATATTCCCCCTCACCCTAACCCTCTCCCTCAGGGAGAGGGAACTTGCGGAAACCCCATCGCAAGCGGATGGGGTATTGAAAAAACTTCAATAAAATTCTGCAAGAAAACTCATCCGAATCACCTTCTCCCAAAATAACCTTCCTGTATTAGAATTGGGGTCATTTCAAAATTGACTTCCGATCGAATTTTCTCTATGCTCTCCTATCGATATAACCTTATTAATCCAGTCAAGGAGATTTCGTCATGGAAATCAGCGCCAACACCAAGATCGACAGTTTGTTGAAAGAATACCCTTTTTTGGAAGAGTTTTTGGTCACATTATCTCCCAAGTTTAAAGGCCTCAAGAATCCGATTATGCGCAAAACAATCGGTAAGGTGGCCACCCTCAGCAAGGTAGCTGGTATCGCCGGTCTGGACCTGGACGATTTTTTGACAGCCCTGACAAACGAAATAAGCAGGCAGGCGGGCCAAACCAAAACTCCAGCTAAATCCCCCCCTGAAGGGGCCGGTGGCGTCCTCAGTGATCCCGAGGAAAAGCAGGCGGCGCTCAAGGAAATTATCAAGGCCCTGCACGCCGGAGAAGACATGGCGGTTCTCAAAAAAAGATTCAGTCAGTTGATCAGCGGCGTCGAGGCAGTCGAAATCGCAAAAATGGAGCAAGCCCTTATGGACGAGGGTCTGCCCGCTGAAGAAATCAAACGCCTGTGCGACGTCCACGTTGAAATATTTAAAGAGGCTTTAGAGGAGCAGGACCGGCCGGAGCCGCCCCTGGGACATCCCATCCACACCTTCATGAAGGAGAACCGAGCCTCCGAGGAGATCATGAGTAAAACCAACATGCTCATGGGGCGCATTGGACACCCCCCCCGGCTTGAGGCCTTCAAGGAGAACAGCCAGGCGCTGAACTCCCTTATCGAACGCTTATCCGAGATCGATATTCATTACACCCGCAAGGAGAATCAGCTTTTTCCCATGCTGGAGGCCCATCATTTTACCGGACCATCCCAGGTGATGTGGTCCATCCACGATGATATCCGCGCCGGCCTTAAACAGGCCCGGGAGGCGTTTACCAAATCCGATCCGGAAGGCACGCTAACGCCTCTGAAAGAATCCATACAGGCGGTTCGGGATATGATCTACAAAGAAGAGCACATCCTCTATCCTGCCAGCCTGGACATGCTATCCGATCAGGAATGGATCAAGGTCAAAGAGGGTGAGGCGGACATCGGTTTTGCCTGGGTCGTCCCGGATACGGGCTGGCCCGAAGATATCATCAAGGAACCCGAGGACGTGCCCCCCGAACCGGCGGAGGTCTTGGAAGAGGTTGCCGGAGCCCTGGGCCTGGATACGGGACGCATGACCCTGGAGCAGATCAACCTGATGCTCACCCACCTGCCGGTGGACTTAACCTTCGTGGATGAAAACGACCGGGTCGCCTACTACTCCGAAGGGCCGGAGCGGATTTTCCCTCGCAGCTCCGCGATCATCGGCCGGGAGGTTCGAAACTGTCACCCTCCCAAAAGCGTCCATCTGGTCAACCAGATCCTGGATGCCTTCAAATCCGGTTCACGGGATACAGCCGAGTTCTGGATCGAACTGGGCGGTAAATTCATCTATATCCGCTACTTTGCGGTGCGGGATGCCGACGGATACTACCGGGGATGCCTTGAAGTCAGCCAGGACCTGACCCAAATCCGTAAACTGGAAGGACAACAGCGGCTGGTAGACTGGGAATAGCCGGCACACTGCCCAGAGGATTTTAAATCGTATTAACTTTAAATTAGAAAGTCAATGATATCATTTTATTGCTCGATATCATTGATTTTTTTGTTTTTAAAAAGTTTGGAAATGTTAGGGTTTTTTAGGAAAAATGAGATATGCAGGCTCATTTTTAGGCACAGATTTAGGCACCGTTTGGAGGGTTAAAATGCGTCCACATAGTTGTATAGAGATCTAAGATAATTATTTTGCTGGGTTTATAAACGAAATCAAAAAATTTTCTGTCTCAGTCAGATTACGTATAGATAGCCGCACTAGACAATTCAAATTAAAAGGATAATTGGCAGCCTACATACTATATCTTGTGTTTGCAATTTAATGAAAATATTATTGGTCGGGCGATATTTTTGTTAGATATCACAGGAATTGTGACAGCAAAAAAAATAGATTCAAATTTTTCGTTGACATATTCACCTTTCTAATAAGATAAAATCTTGTCTACAGTTTTTTTGATTGATCCGCGCTAAAAAAGTAACTTCCTATCCTACAGCCATAGTTATGTTTATTTAAGCGGGCAACGCCACGTTGGTTACAAGAAAGCGCGGTCAGTCCGATGACCGGAGCATCGAATCCGGCGTATGAAAGGATCGCCCAATGAAACTGGAAAACAAAGTCTCGATCGTCACCGGCGGCGCCAAAGGCATGGGGCGCGACATCAGTCTAACTTTGGCCCGGGAAGGCGCCGATCTCGTGCTCGCCTCCCGTGACACCAACGCCCTCGAAAAGGTCGCCAACGAAGTTCGTTCGCTGGGCCGACGGGTTGAGATCGTTGGCACCGATGTCACTAGTGACACTGAGGTTGCTGCGATGGTCAACCGAACGTTGTCGGTCTTTGGCGGGCGTATCGACATACTGGTCAACGTGGCTGGCATCCCCGGTCCTGTCGAAACGTCGCTATGGGACATCGAGCCCGCAGCTTTCCGTGAAGTGCTTGATGTCAACGTCGTCGGCACCTTCCTGCCTATTAAGTACGTACTGCCCACTATGATCGCCCAAAGAAGAGGGAAGATCGTGACAATCGGAAGCAATGCCGGGTTGCGTGGGTACAAGAATCGGGCTGGATACAGCGCATCCAAGTGGGCGCTTCGCGGGCTCACCCGCACCATCGCCATCGAGGTCGGTCCATACAACATCAACATCAACTGTGTATTGCCTGGTCCCGTCGAGGGCCCGCGCATGGAGATGCTCTGCAAGCGCAAGGCGGAGCTGTGGGGTTGGACTGTCGAGGAAGTCCACCAACATTACGAAAAATCGCAAGTCTTGGAACGCACCACCGAGGCTCAAGACACGGCCAATGCCGTCCTCTTTCTGGTCAGCAAGGACAGCCGCAACATCACTGGACAAGACGTGAGCGTCGACGCCGGCTGGGGCCTCTGACGCCGGCACCCGACCACACAGGAAGACATTATACCCTTCCATCATCGCTCATACGGGCTCCTGCGCCAGTCCGGCGGGCTTGAGGCATGAAAAACGGATAAACCGGCTAAGCCGGCTTGTCAGCTGACAGCTTTAAATATTCAAACAGCAGCATCCCCACCATCGCAAGACACTCCATATCCAGATATTTTTCAGCCCTTCTTTCAAAAAGCACCGCGCACTGGGCTGCAAACTCGTCATCGGCATCGTTAAAAAGCATCAAAACTCGTACCTTCAATAATGTGGGAAATGGGATGCACAGATCTTAGAAAAATTATGCATTTTCAAAGGTATCCTCCGGAAAAAAGAAATTGACACGCTACATGCAGTATACTACATACAGGACGTTTGAAACCTCCAACGATACCCCTTCCAATGAATATACAAAACGTATGGAAAATATTAATAAAATTGAACGACCCGGGACACTCCAAGCACTGGCATACGACAAGATTAAAGGTCTGATGATCGCTGGAGAATTGGATTTTGACTCCATTTATTCCGCTAATCAATTTGCCGAAATCCTGGGGGTATCCCGAACACCCGTCCGCGAAGCGCTCTTACAACTGAGCGCCGAAGGATTGCTGACTTCCATGCAGAGACGTGGCTTTAAAATTAAAAAATTTTCTGAAAATAGGATAAAGGAGTTTTTTGAAACCCGTCAAATGATCGAATCCTATATCATTGAGCGACTGGTAAACTCTACCGCAGACCAGGACCTAGAAGAGCTAGATGACAGCATGAAACAAATGAGGAAATATGCTGATAAAAGAGACACTTATGGCTTTTTAGAAGCTGACAAAGCATTTCACATGAATTTAGTCCGCAGATACGGCAACCGGTTCCTGGTCTCAATCATGGAAAACATACGTGACCTGATTGCCATATTTGGCCGAAAGGCCCTGGCGAGTCCTGGAAGAATCCATCAGGTGATCGAAGAACATCAGGAAATAATCCAGGCGCTCGAGCAGAAAAATAAACAAAAGGCCGCGGAATCAATAAAATATCATTTGGAAGCGACCGAAAAATCCCTGGTTGAAAATCAATAAAAACTCACATTTAAATTCCCAGGGGCCCCACCTATCTGTAACCGCTACGATCTGCGCTTTCCGGGCCGATTGATAGCAATGCATTAAATTAGCAGTCAAAAATAAATAATGCGCATGTATAGCGTCTTCCAACCCAAAAGCCTGTACATAGGCCCGGGAGCACTGAGCCAGATTGAACGGGTTATCGAAACGATCGAAGCCCGGAAGATTCTGTTGGTCAGCGGCCCGACGGTTGAGAAACTGGGCCTTGTGGACCGCACCCTTCAGGCCATGGGTTCTTACAGGGGTCATACTGAAATCTTTATCAACCCCAAACCGGAGCCGGATATTGCCATTTTTGAGGATTGTGCCGAACATGCCCGGGAAATAAGGACTGATCTGATTATCGGTCTTGGCGGGGGCTCTCCAATGGACTTGGCAAAAGGGGCTGCGGTGGTCGCAACCCATGAAGAAGGTATGCGACCGCTTTTGGGAAGAAACCTTTTGAGAAAAAAAGGAATCCCCGTCATCTTGGTGCCAACGACGGCCGGCAGCGGCACCGAGACCACCCAGGCAGTAGTGGTAGAAGTCCCGGAAGAACAAACCAAAAAATCAATCTGGGATCCCCGCACAATGGCAGAAGCTGCCATAGTAGATCCCGATTTGACTTTGGATATGCCGCCCAGGCTAACGGCAGAAACGGGGCTGGATGCGCTTTTGCACGCGGTAGAGGGTTACACATCCCGTGAGGCCAACCCGATGAGCAGATTATATGCATTAGAGGCCATGCGATTGATCAGCAACTATCTTATTAAAGCATACCAGGACGGTTCCAACATGGAAGCAAGAGAGGCCATGGCCCGAGCGGCCACCCTTGCCGGGATTGGTTGCTCCAATGGTGGCCTAGGTGCCATACATGCCCTTGCCCTTGCCCTTGACTCCCGTAATGGGTTTAATCATTGTCGCTCTCTGGCCGTACTGGCTCCCTGGGTGATTCGATTCAACAGCGAGGGAAACGAAAATCTGTATGCCGATATTGCCAAAGCCCTTGGAGAGAACGTCGCAGGGCTCTCCGCTGAAAAAGCGTCTCTGAAAGCCTCCGAGGCATTCTTGCGCCTTTTTGAACAAATTGGTTTTTCACCGTACCTGAAAGATTATGGAATCAAAAAGAATGAGTTAAATGCCCTGGCACTTAAAGCCTATCGAGTCGGGCAACGGTTGATTCACATGAACATCCGCGAATTCTCTGAAGAGCAGACCATAAGCCTGTTCAGAGAAGCTTTTGGAGAAAAATAAATTTTATTATCGAAATAAAGGAGATGATTTGATGAAAGAAAATGATGTGGCCGATGAGATTATACGAACCGTAACATGGTCGGCAGGTCCTGGATGCCATGGCGGTTGCGGCGTGTTTATGCATGTCAAAGATGGCAAACTGATTAAAATGGAGGGTAATCCTGATCATCCTTACAATAACGGCCGTCTTTGCCCCAGGGCGCTGGCGATAAAAGAATTTATCTATCATCCCGATCGACTGCGTTCACCCCTTAAAAGAATTGGCAAACGGGGAGAAGATAAATGGCAAAAAATTTCCTGGGAAGAAGCTTACGATCTCATCGAAAATAAAATGAACAAAATTAAGGATGAGTTTGGAGCCGAATCCATGATTTTCATCCAGGGAACCGGTAGAAACGTGGGGGGCTGGCTCCTGCTGGTGGCCTATTCCTATGGAAGTCCCAATTGGCTTCAGGGGGGCCTGACCGGCAATTCATGCTTTCATCCCCGGCTGGTCACGATGCGAATGACCCAGGGAGATTATGCCGTACCGGATTGCTCTCAATATTTCCAGGAGCGATACGAACACCCGGAATTTGTTTTGCCCGAGACCATCATGGTCTGGGGCCAGAACCCAGCGGTCACCTGCAATGATGGATTCATGTCGACCTGGATCATCGACTGCATGAAAAGAGGAACCAAAGCCATTGTGATCGATCCGGTTTACACCTGGGTGGCCTCAAAAGCGGCGATCTGGCTGCAAATCCGACCGGGCACCGATGGCGCGCTTGCCCTGGGGCTTTTGAATGTCATTATCAATGAAGATTTATACGACAAGGAATTCGTCCAAAAATGGACTCACGGGTTCGACAAACTGGCCGAACGCGTACAGGAATATCCGCCGGACAAAGTCTCAGAAATTACCTGGATTCCGAAGGAAAAAATAGTCGAGACGGCCCGGCTTTTTGCCAACAGCCATCCGGCCTCCATCCATTGGGGGGTACCGGTGGATATGGCTCCGGAGGGCGCTATGGTGGCGAATTCCATCATACACCTTTGGACCATCACCGGCAATATCGATATCCCAGGGGGGATGGCCATCACCCGAATGGCCTATGATGTTCCGCCTTATCCCATGAGCCAGGAAGCGATCGCCAAGTACTATGGTGATGTCATGCCGGCCGAGCAAATGGCGAAACGCATCGGAATAGAGGAGTACCCGGTGGTAAAGGAATTTCACTGGCGGGCCCAAGCCGACATGATACTGAAGGCCATGTTGACGGACAAGCCGTATCCCTTGAAGGGCGCCTGGATTGCCGGTAATAACATGCTGGCCACGGCCGCAAATCCGAAGAAATATTATGAGGCCCTCAATCGTCTGGATTTTATTGTCATTTCAGACGTTTTTATGAATCCCACCATTGCGGCGCTGGCTGATGTGGTCCTGCCGGCAGGCACAATGGCTGAACGTGACGGCATCAGGGCCTGGTGGACACCGCTGAATGCCATGCAGAAGTCCATTGAGGTGCCGCATTGCAAGCCCGACGAGGAAATGTGCTTTGAGCTGGCCAGACGTTTCAACCCGAATTTGAAATGGAACAGTCTGCGTGAACTTTTTGACGATTTCTTAAAACCCTCCGGCCTGAATTATGACCAGCTGAAGGAAAAAGGCTGGGTATTTCCGCCTCAAGGACATCCCACCCAGCCTTATCACAGACATGAAAAGGGACTGTTGCGCCCGGACGGAAAGCCGGGCTTTAATACACCCACCGGCAAAGTGGAGCTGTCTTCAACCCACCTGGAAAGAATGGGCTATGATCCGCTTCCCTACTATGAGGAGCCCCACATGAGCCCCTACAGCACCCCGGAACTGGCAAAGGAATACCCATTGATTCTTTCCACCGGCAGACGCAGTGTTCTTTATTTTCATGCCGAACATCGCAACATCAAGTCCTTAAGAGAACTGGAGCCTAATCCGGTGCTGGAAATCCATCCGGATACCGCCCGATCTTTGGGAATCGAGGACGGCGATTGGGTATGGATTGAAAATCCCCACGGGCGTTGCAAACGCAAGACCCGTTACTTTCACGGCATCCATCCAAAAGTCGTTCAAACACCTCACGGCTGGTGGTTGCCGGAAAAGAAAGCCGAAGAGCTCTACGGGCTGTGGGAGGTAAATGTTAATCAGTTAATCCCGGATGGAACCGAAGCCAAATGCGGTTTTGGCGGCGGACAGTATAAGTCCATCATGTGCAAAGTCTACAAGGCCGAAGAAGGCATTAACGGAATATACCAGAAGGAGAGCCTTTTATGAAATACGGACTATATATCGATTATGACTGGTGCAGCGGCTGTCATGCCTGCGAACTTGCCTGCAAACAGGAAAATAATCTCAAAACAGACCAATGGGGCATTCGCGTAATCGAGCGCACCTATACCGTAAACGAGCGACGGATTATCGAATATGTCCCAATTCCCACCGAATTTTGCAATTTTTGCATGGGCCGGGTGGTAGAGGGTATGAAGCCTGCCTGTGTGCACCATTGCATGACCAAATGTATGAACTTTGGCCCGATAGAGGAAATGACCGAGCTGGCTTCTAAAAAGAAGAAGTCAGTGGTTTGGGGGAGTACATATTAACAGATCATCTACCAAAATGTGCAACAACAACTTACCGCCGCGGCAGTAAAATAGAATATGGTTTTTACGAATAGCAATCATTACCCTTTAGGATATGTAAATGCCGGATTTTAGCTTCGTCATCCTCAGAATAAATCTGTCTCAGAAAAAAATGCAAGAGGAAAGAATCCGCCCATCTTTGATCGATAAATTTCTGGGCGGCCGGGGCCTTGGCGCTAAAATTTTATTTGATGAATTGGCACCGCATGTGGATGCGCTCAGTGCTGAAAATAAGTTGCTGTTTTTGACCGGCCCATTGCTTGGAACCGGTGCTCCCTGGTGCGTTAAATACACGGTAGTGACCAAATCTCCGTTATCGGAAACCATTCTAATGAGTTTGGCCGGCGGTTTTTTCGGGCCAAATCTTCGCTTTGCCGGGTACGATGGGCTTATCATTGAGGGCCGGTCGGATGGGCCGATCTATCTGTGGATTGATAATGGTAAGGTTGAATTTCGCAGCGCCACTCATCTTGGGGGGATGACAACAGACGAATGCCAGAATGCCATCCGCAAAGAATTAAACCAGCAGTCGGTTGAAATGGCGTGTATCGGGCCTGCTGGAGAGAAATCCGTGCGGTTTGCCTGCATCATCAGCGGTTGGCGCGCGGCCGGCCGTGGCGGTGCCGGAGCGGTAATGGGCGCCAAAAACCTCAAAGCGATTGCCGTAAAGGGGTCAAGAAAAGTTCCGATCTCGGATCCGCAAACGTTTAATAAAATTCAAAAGGCGATCCGCAAAAAAGTCCCCACCATCAAGCGCCTGAAACAGTTCGGAAAATTTGGTACGCCCAATAACCTCGTCCTTGTTAACGCCCGGGGCCTTTTTCCGACCCGCAATTTCCAGCAAGGGGTGTTTGAAGGCATCGACAAGGTAAATGCCATCGAGCAACAAAAACGGGTAACACGCGCGGTGACCTGCCATATGTGCCCGGTCGCATGCGGCAATCTTACCCAAGCCGCCGAAGGACCTTATGAGGGTATTAGCACCGAGGGCCCCGAGTATGAAACTTTCTGGGCCTTTGGCGCTCAATGCGGTAACAGCTCCATTGATGCGATTGTCGCAGCTGACCGCCTGTGCGATCAATTGGGGTTGGACACCATCTCCACCGGAAGCACCATTGCTTTTGCGATGGAGTGCGCCGAGAAGGGACTCCTCACCACCCAAGAGCTCGACGGGCTGGATTTAAGATTTGGCAACCATTCGGCCATGGTGGAAATGATCCGCAGAATCGGAAGCCGGCAGGGGATCGGCAATCTGCTGGCCGAAGGTGTCCGCCGCGCCGCCGAACAAATCGGTAAAGAGGCCGAACGATTTGCCATGCACGTCAAAGGTTTGGAGCTGGCTGCCTATGATCCACGCGGTGCCAAAGGCATGGGAATTGCGTATGCCACCTCGCCCAGAGGAGGGTGTCATGAGCGCGGACTCATCTCAAGGGAGACTTTCGGGGCTCCGCCGCTCATTGATCCTCTGGCGGTAGAAGGCAAAGGCAAGGTGGTCAGAGAAACTCAGGATGAAACCGCCGTCCTTGATTCCCTCGGAGTGTGCGTATTTCCACCCCATAACGACGGCATGGAAATGGCGGAAATTGCGGAGCTTCTTTCCTGTGTCACTGGAAAATCATGGACGGTCGAGTCGCTGATGGAGGCCGGTGACCGAATTTGGAATTTGGAAAGATTGTTTAACATTCGTGATGGATTTTCCCGCAAAGATGATACCCTGCCGCCCAGACTTTTAGATGAGCCCATGCCTAATGGGCCGGCTAAAGGCCATGTCGTTGAGCTCGATCGATTACTGGATGATTACTATCGTATGCGTCAATGGGACGCAAACGGTATTCCAACATTAAATCTTTTGGCAAGACTTGGACTGCTAAAGGAAGGAAAAAGTATTCTACCCCTTGGAAGCGGGTCAAGCACTTTAACACAAGCAAAGGAGGATTAAGATCATGAAAAAGAAAAGCAGAATTATCATGTTGGCGATTTTGGTTCTATTGGTGTCAGCCATGACTTTTCACACATCTTCTACCGCCCAGGCATTAGAGGGCAAGGAGATCAAAATCGGCGTGGCGGTGCCGATTACGGGCCATGGTGCTAATGTTGGTAAACGCGAAGCCATTGGCGCTCAGGCGGCTGTAGATGTTATCAATGCCGAGGGCGGAATTGGTGGCGTACCGCTGAAACTATTTATCGAGGATACGGCCAGCAACCCCCAGGAAGCGGTCAATGCCGTGCGCAAGCTTGTCGGCGACCACAAAGTTATCGCCATCGTAGGACCGCATTACAGTTCGGTAGGAGAAACGACCTTTCCCTTGGGAAATCAGCTTAAAATCGTCCAGATTGCCGTAGCTTCTTCCAAACCGGGACTTGCGGCGGCAAATCGTCCGTACGCGTTTCGGAACACGCTAACAGAAGATAAAATAGCCGGCGCGGTCATTCGTGAATTCAAAAAAAGATACAACATCAAAAAGGTGGCCATCATGACGGATATCAAGGATGCTGTATCCCGGGCCGTTGGAACCAAGGTGCTGCCGCCGTCGTTTAAAGCACAGGGAGTCGAGGTCATAACCGGAGACAAACCGGTAACCTTCCAGACGAATGACACCCAGTTCAAGGCTCAGATTACCAAGCTCAAGGCAATGAATCCGGATGGCGTCGGGCTAGGCGCTCTGGGCCCGGACGCGCTCAATATCATCACCGAAGCCCGCAGGCAGGGAATGAAGCAGCCTTTTATGAGCACCGCGCCAATCATGGAGGGAGAGGTTCCTGAACTTGGCGGCGACGCTGTCGCTGGAACATTTTCGGGAACGATATGGGACCTCAGCCTTGCATCTGAGGGCAGCAAGAAGTTCATCGCGGCTTACGAAGAACGCGCCAAAACAATGTATGCAAGCCCCTATACGGCCACACCGGATTATTATCCCGTAAATGCCTATGATGCGGTTTTTATGATCGTTGAGGCCATCCAGAAGACAGGGGTCACCAATAAGTCCAGCGCGCTTGAGAATGACAGGAAAAAGATCATGCAATATTTAACTAATCTTAATGATTTCAAAGGGGTCGCCAGCAGAGGCTTTAATGACGTCGGCGACGGCATCAAAGATGTACACGTCTTTGAAATCAAGGCGGGTCACTGGGCACCCATCAGGATGCCCTAAAATAGTGCTCAATTACTCAGGGGCGGTCATTCTCACCGCCCCTGCAAAATCTTTTGCCGGAGATCGTGATGTTTTTGCAACAACTTGTCAATGGATTGACACTGGGCAGCACCTACTCGCTAATCGCCATCGGTTTTACACTTGTGCTGGGACTTCTTCATATGCTGAACATCGCCCATGGGGATGTTTTCATGTTCGGTGCCTTTCTGGGACTAAGCTTTGCCACCTTAGGCGTCCCGCTGCCCCTGGCTTTTTTTCTCGCCATGGCAGGAGCCGGGTTGATGGCCGTCCTGATCGAGCGCCTTTGTTTCCGACCGCTGAGGAAAGTGCATTTTTTGATGCCTCTGCTTAGCACGATTGCCTTCGGCATTCTTCTGCAGAATGTGGCCACCCAGATCTGGGGCTCCGAACCTTCCCGATACCCTCAGACTACAGAGTTGGCCCAGTATCAGCTGGGCCCTGTTCTGGTCTCATCCATCGACATCATTATCATAACAATATCCCTGGGCCTGATGGTGGCCATCGACCTGTTTGTCATGAAAACCTCATTCGGGCGTGCTATGCGGGCAACATCCGAAAACCCTCAGACTGCTAGCTTGCAGGGAGTTGACACCAATCGGGTCATTATTTTCACTTTTTTTTCATCCGGAGCGCTGGCGGGTGTGGCAGGCGTTCTGACCGCCCTGGTTTATTCACAGATCACGCCGTTTATCGGAATTCGTCAGGGCCTGATCGGCATGGTCGCAATGGTCATCGGCGGAATGGGTAACCTGCGGGGAGCAATGATCGGCGGGCTGCTGATTGGGATTATCGAAATCATGAACGATGCCTACCTTACGGCCAGTTACCGGGATATCATTCTATTTGGCTTATTTTTTATATTTATCGTTTTCAGGCCCCAGGGACTGTTTGGGACCAAACAACGGGAAGCATAGGAGCTTGTAGTAATGAGCGTTTACATGCAGGGGGTCGTGGCCCTTATGGGCATTAACATCCTGATGGCGTTGAGTGTGTATGCCATCCTGTCCACAGATCAGGTTTCGCTTGGAAATGCGGGGTTCATGGCGATCGGCGCTTACACCTCCGCCTATCTTACGGTAAAAACCGGCCTGGCGATATTTCCCGCCATTGTCATCGGCGCTCTGGTCACCAGTGTTATGGGCCTGCTCGTCGGAATTCCGATCCTCAGACTTTCGGGTCTATATATCGTCATGGCCACCTTCGCCTTTGGCGAAGTCGTCCGCACCTTTTTCTTAAATTTCGAACCTACCGGAGGCGCTTATGGTTTCCGGGGGCCGATCGGAACCACTTTGCCGTTGATATACGGCTGGGTGCTGGCATGTATCCTTTTCTTCTGGCTCCTGAGCCATTCGCGCCTGGGGCGCTCTTTGGCTGCGGTACGGGACGACCTGGAAGTGGCCAGTTCCATCGGGCTAAATGTTAAGCTGTTGAAACTCGGCGCCTTCTGGCTGGGCGCATTTATTGCTGGCGCTGCCGGAGGCCTCTATGCCCATTACATGTTTTACATCGAATCCAACAGCTTCCATATTCTGGTATCGACCATGGCCATCCTATACGTCATCTTAGGGGGGATGTATACCTTCTGGGGAGCTGTCGTGGGGGCCATTATTTTCAGCATATTGCCCGAAATGCTGCGTTTCATGCAGGACTGGCGCCTGAGTTTATATGGCGCTGTGCTGGTGTTGATGCTAATTTTCCGACCCTCCGGGATCATAACACCAATGATGGTAAAAAGGGTCGAGGGACTATTGTCCGGAATCTTTCGAAAGGCAGGTGCCTAGATGCTGGAGATTGCCAACGTCACCAAAAATTTCGGCGGATTGACAGCCCTTAGTGATATAGACCTTCAGGTGAAGGCAAAACAGATTTACGGACTCATCGGCCCCAATGGCGCCGGAAAAACGACGCTGTTCAATATCATTACCGGGTTCTTAACGGCAACCGAGGGCTCAATCCAGTTCTCCGGAAAGGAATTAACCCGGCTGCCGCCTAACAAAATTGCCAGACTGGGAATCGCGCGCACATTTCAAAACATTCGACTTTTTGGCACCATGACCGTTATGGAAAACGTATTGGTGGCCCAGAATATCAGAGCACAATCCGGCGTTCTCAGTCTGGTTCAGCTTCTAAGTGCCAGGGAAAAAAAATTACAGGAAGAGGCCGAAATTCTATTGAAAAAAATGGGGCTCTGGGAAAAACGAAATGAACTGAGCATCAGCCTGGCTTACGGCAACCAGAGACGCCTGGAAATTGCAAGAGCCCTCGCGCTGGCCCCCGAGCTTTTGTTGTTGGATGAACCGGCTGCAGGCATGAACGAGGCTGAAACCGAAGATCTGTTAAAAAGGATCCAGGAGATAAGAGATATGGGCCAAACCATCATGTTGATCGAACATGACATGAATATTGTTATGGGTATCTGCGATTACATATCCGTGCTGAATTTTGGATCCGTGATCGCAAAGGGTACGCCTGCAGAAATTCAGACCAGTGAAGCCGTCATTGAGGCCTACCTGGGCAGAGAGGAAGAGTAGGTTATCTATGCTTGCTGTCAAAGGCATTGAAGCCGGCTATGGAGCCATACAGGTGTTAAAAGGCGTTGATCTTGAGGTCAAAACGGGAGAGATTGTCACGCTCATCGGCGCCAATGGCGCCGGCAAGTCGACTCTCCTGGGCGCTATTTCAGGGATTCTTGTACCCCAGAAGGGGGAGATCCTCTTCAAAGGAAAAAATATCGTCCGTATGCCTCCTCACAAAATCGTGCGCCAGGGGATCTCTCAAATTCAGGAAGGACGCGAAATTTTCAGTGAGATGACGGTTATGGAAAACCTTCTGATGGGCGGATTCACCAGGGGAAGCGAAGATTTAAAACAGTCACTGCCGGAGGTCTTCCAGATGTTTCCCATTCTCGAACAGCGGCAACAGCAGTTGGGCAGAACACTCAGCGGTGGAGAACAGCAGATGCTGGCGATCGGACGCGCTCTGATGGCCAAACCAACGCTGATTATGATGGACGAACCTTCCCTGGGACTAGCGCCGATACTGGTAAATGAAGTTTTTTCCAGAATTCAAGAGCTTAAAAGTGAAGATGTTTCCATCCTTCTAGTGGAGCAAAACGCCCGCAAGGCCCTGAAAATTGCCGACCGTGGATATGTTCTGGAAAACGGTAATATCGTTCTACAGGGCAGCGGAGATGCGCTTTATGCCAACCCAAAGGTTCAGGAGGCCTATTTGGGCGGAAAGCGGACCCAAAAATAAATCATTTAACCAGGAATGATGCGAAAATGGAAGAAATCTTTGATGCCATCATTATTGGCGGCGGGCATAATGGTCAAATTCTGGCGGCCTACCTGAGAAAGGCAGGGCTGAGCACCCTGGTTTTAGAACGGCGCATGGAACCCGGCGGCGGGCTTTGTACAGAGGAGGTAACGGTTCCGGGATTTTATCACAATCTGCATTCGTTTTTTCTCAGATGGGTGCCGGATCTCCCGTGGTACCGGGATTTGGAGCTGGAACATTTCGGAATTCGCATGATCATGCCCAATGTCCAAACGGTCGCTCCCTATGGCGACGGCAAATGTCTAGTGTTTCACAGTGATTTGGAAAAAACCATAAAAAATATTTCCTATTTTTCTGAAAAAGATGCCCGTACCTATCGTAAGCTCATGTCTCTTTTCCAGGAAATAAATGACAAAATTATTACACCCGAAAGTTATTCACCGCCGATTCCATTTGCGGAAAAAAAGGCTTTATTGGAAAAAAGTGGGCTGGGCCGTGAATATCTTGCGCTAAGCAAAAAATCACCGGTGGCTTTAGCAAAAGATTTTTTTGAAAGCGAACAAATGCGGGCAATGATGATCTTCCTGGTGACCACCCGTATGTTTCTGGCACATGAGCCGGGGTTGGGTTACAATGTTGCCGCTGCCATGATTGGCGGCCTCAGGGGAAGCATGTGCAAAGGCGGGTCGCATTACCTGGCCCATGGAATTTCAAAATTTGTTGAAACCCACGGCGGCAAAATTCGAGAAGCCGCCCATGTGCGCGAGATTGTTGTCGAAGAGGGTCGCGCTGTAGGGGTTATCATGAATGACGGGCAGAGAATAAAAGCCACCAAGCTGGTTGCCAGTTCAGTGGATGTTCCGCAAACATTTCTTGAGCTCGTGGGAGAGGACAACCTGGAATCCAATTTTGTCGAAAAAATAAAGGGGTTTAAATTCTCCAAGTTTCCGCTTTTTGGGGTTCATCTTGCGTTGAATGAACCCCTGCATTATGCCGCAGCTGAATTCGACCCGGATATCAATCAGGGCTTCAACTATAATATTGGCTTGGAGTGTTTGGAAGATTATTTCGAACATGAAAAAGAAATCGAAGCCGGAAATCCTCCGCAAAAACCGGGCATGCAGTGTGCGCAACCCACGCTGCACGATCCTATGCAGGCACCGGCGGGTAAACACACCGCTTTTCTCTGGCAGATGGCTCCCTATCATCTAAATAAAGGCGGTGCCGAGGTATGGGACACCATCAAAGAAGACTACATGGAAGTCTGCCTTGAGCGGTGGCGACAATATGCCCCCAATCTTAACCGGGACAACATCATCGCTCACTACACATTTACGCCACTGGATGTGGAAAGAAAACTTATTAACATGCGGTACGGTGATCATTGTGTGGGTAGAGCCCACCATGATCAAATGCTGGACCACCGGCCCTTCCCGGAGCTTAAACCTTATCGAACACCGATTGAAAGGCTGTATCTCTGCGGATCAAGCACCCATCCATTCGGGAATATAACCGGAGCTCCAGGTTACAATGCTGCCAGAGTCATTTGTGAAGACCTTAAGTTAAAAATCTGGTGGGACCCGCCGAATCCGCAAACCCTGTGGTCAAACCTGCAGTAAACGCTCAGCAGCCTGTGGAGAATGAGATGCCAAAAGACCTGCGCAGCTGGTTAAGGGATCTTAAAACCCGAATACCCGGTGAACCGTTAACGGTAACCCGAGAGGTGCAGCCCTCACAGTTTGAAGTTTCGGCAATCCTGCATAAGCTGGAAGAACGCGGAAAACTGGAAGCCGTTCTTTTTAAGAAGGTCACCAGTGTAAAAGGAGAGCCGACGAAATTTCAGTTGCTGAGCCATGCCTTTACGACACATGAAAAGCTGGCCGTATCATGGGACCAGGATATCCCCCAACGGGCCGCCCTCTTTGAACACTACTTGCAGATTTCCAAAGAGCGCCATCCGGTAACCGTCGTTGATTCTTCAGCGGCACCTGTCAAAGAAGTCGTCATCCAAGAGGCGTCGCTGGACCTGGCAGACCTGCCGATCATGCGGCACAATGCCCAGGATGGCGGACCTTACTTGACGCCGGTCGTGGTCACCCGAGCTCCTCACAAAAAGCGCTATAACACATCGTGGAACCGCATGATGTATATGGATTCCCATCACATGGCCATATACATGTCCCCCCGGCACCTTTGGACATATTTTCAGGAAGCTGAATCCAGAGACAAACCTTTGCCCATCGGTGTTGTTCTCGGGCACCATATGGGCTTTATGCTTTCCGCGTCGGCGCTTACGCATCTGGAGGATGACGAATATGAAGTCGCCGGCGGTCTTCTGGGCCAGCCGTTGAGAGTCGTGCCTTCTGAAACCTATGGGGATCGTCTACTCATTCCCGCTGACGCGGAGGCGGTGATCGAGGGCGAAATCGTCCCTCAGAAACGAACCATTGAAGGACCTTTCGGCGAATTTACACGTTTGATCGGGGCTCAGAGGGTCTCATGGCTTTTTCGCGCCAGAGCAATCTCCTGTCGTAAACAACCCATAATGCACTGTGTTTTCGGAGCCCATCTGGATCATCTCAATGCCCATTTCCCGATTGAGGCCAGCATCTTCCAAAGGGCTAAGCAGGCCATACCGGGTGTAAAAGATGTTTGCTGGTTGAGTTCCGGCGGCCCCTTTCATCTAGTGATTAGCATGCAAAAAAAAACCGAAGGCGAGCCCATGCGCGCAGCAATGGCAGCATTGAGTGCCAGCAATTTTATAAAACATGTCATCGTTGTGGATGCGGACATCGATCCTGGAGACGCCAAAGCGGTAATGTGGGCGATGGCATCCTGCTGCCAGGCGGACTCAGATCTGACTATCTTAAACAACATACAGGGTCAATTGCTGGATCCTTCTCTCGAACAGGAAACCAGAGGATCGGGCATGATCATCGATGCCACCCGGCCCCTGGACCGTGCTTACCCACCAAAAGCAGCGGTTCCCGAGAAAATATTGCAACGAATCCGGCTTGAAAAGTATATTGAAATTTAAGCGGAAAAAAACCAATGAAAATCTATTATATTAAATGCCCCGATTGCAAAAATTCCTTCCATTGCGATGAAAGCCTATATGGTCTGGATCTACCGCGTCATTGTCCTCAATGTGATGCATATTTTCACCCGCAAGAAAAAAAAGCGCACGGGCCTCCCAGGGGAACGGCATTGGGAGGACTCTCGAAGCCCATCCGCGAGGTTATTTACCTGCCGGACCGTAAATTTTGATTCTGAATTTCAGCCTTACCGACTACCGCATGATTTGTTCTTATAGAATTTCGGTAAAGGCGACCAGAACGATTCAAATTTTTCTGTAAAATATGTCGCTGATGACTTGATTGCAAACCTTATCATTAAAGGATGATTCAAATGAATGTGTTAAATCCCGTACCCAAAGATAAAGCCGGCTCTCGCCATCATGTCGCGCCATTTACACAGGTCGATTTTCAGGAGTTTACTGCGGGCATTGTGATTATCGGCAATGAGATCCTTTCGGGAATGATCAAAGACAACAACTCAATGTTCATGGCACGGGAGCTGAATGCACACGGCGTAAAAGTTGGATGCGCGGCCATTATCCCCGATGAAATCGATGCAATCAGAGAGACCATAAGACTATTTTCGAATCGATTTACATATGTTTTTACTTCCGGAGGAATCGGACCCACCCATGACGATGTCACCATCGAAGCCGTATCCGGGGCTTTCAATGTGCAACCGGTTGTTAATCAATATTTAAAAGTCCTGTTGCACGAACGCTTTGGTGACCATCTGACCACTGAAAACCTTAAAATGGCGCAGATCCCCGACGGGGCTGAGCTCATTATGGATCAATGCCTCAAATTCCCCCTGATAAAATTTAAGAATGTATTCATTTTACCAGGCGTACCGAAGCTGTTGAGAGCCAAGTTTTTTGTCAGCACCAAATATTTGGGAAATAATACGCTGTTTGTGAAAAAAGTCTATGTGGCCCGGTGCGAATCGGAAATCGCAACATTTTTGAACGAAGTCGCTGTGTTTCACAAAGCAGTAACCATTGGCTCCTATCCTGCCGGAAAAAACGGCTGCTCCAGCGTCTTGATAACATTGGAAGCTTATCAGAAGCGGCAGGTGGAACAGGCCCTGAAACATCTTAGGCTGGGTCTGCCGGATAATAGTATTATTCAAATCGAGTAACAATGGACATCATCGGCCAGGCGAACTTTTAGGTATTTATTTTGGAATAAAGAAATGCAGGATCCTGCAGGGCAATTACCCTGTGCAGCATGTTCTTCATAAATTAGAGGAGCAGGAAAATGAAAGTCTTCGATGCCATTATCATTGGCGGAGGACACAACGGGCTCATCCTGGGAAATTACCTGGCGAAAGCGGGTCTAAAAACCCTGATTCTTGAGAGGCGGGTGGAAATTGGTGGGGGTTTAAGTACGGAGGAAGTTACCATTCCGGGGTTCCTGCATAATTTGCATTCCTACTTTCATGACACGATTAATATCATGCCTTCTTTTATCGATTTGAAACTTGAGGACCACAACGCCAGATATTTTCGGCCTCCCGTACAAGCCGGCATTGCGCTGGAAGATGGAACGGCCATCACGATCCATGTCGATCTCGAAAAAACCTGCAAATCGATTGCCAGAATGTCAAAGCACGATGCCCAAGCTTACAGGGAAATGAATGAGAATTACGGGGATTTTATGGAGTCGGTTGTAGTGCCAGCGTTATATACGCGCCCGCAGCTGCCTTCCGCACAACTGGGTATTTTGGAGGCAAGTCCGGAAGGACTTGATTTCGTCAGAATGGGTAGACTGAATCCAAAAGACGTCCTTGATGAGTATTTTGAAAATGAGCATGTGAAAGCTTTAATTCTCCATCAGCTGCCGATTCCACGCGGTATTGCACATGACTACGATGGCCTGGGCACGGTAATTCCTTTGATCGTCAGCCAGGTCGAACATTCTCAAATCTGTATCGGGGGATCCCATGTACTGGCACATGCCCTGTGGCGATCATACTTTGCCAATGGCGGAATGGCCCTGGGATATTCACATGTAAACAAAATTATAATTGAAAACGGCCAGGCCAAAGGGGTTGAAGTCTTAGGGGGTGAAAAATATCAAGCCAATAAGCTGGTGGCCAGCGCTATCGATTTAAAACAGACTTTTTTGGAATTGTTGGATGAAGAGCATCTGGAGGAAAATTTTATAAAAAGAATCCAGAGCTTTATTTTGGATGAATTTTCGATCTTCGGGGTTCATCTGGCGTTGAATGAACCGCCGCTCCATACAGCAGCGGGCTTCAACCCGGATATCGATCGGGCTTTCAAACTCAATATCGGCCTGGAAACCCCTGAAGATTATCAGTTGCTCTGGACCGAAATAAGATCTGGAAAGCTTCCCGAGCATCTGGGTCTGTTTTGCTCGGTTCCCACTTTATTTGATTCCAATCAGGCACCCAAAGGAAAGCATACAGCCTTGATATGGCAGCCCGTACCTTATGATCTTAAAGAAGGGGGGCCACAACGTTGGGACAATATCAAAAATGATTACATGGACCATTGCATCGCCAAATGGCGAGAATATGCTCCGAATCTGAACGACAAAAACATTATCAAAAAGATAGCCCTCTCTCCTCTGGACATCGAAAGAAAACTGTATAACATGAAAAAGGGTGGTGTTTTTATGGGGCGAACAATGCTGGGTCAGTTGGAATACTTTCGACCCTTGCCCGAGTTATCTCAATACCGGACACCCATTGAAAATCTTTACCTCTGCGGTGCTTGCTGCCACCCGGGGGGCGGAATTATTGGTGCTGCTGCCTTGATCGCAGCGGAAATAATCGCCGAAGATCACGGCCTGGATAAATGGTGGGAATCTTAGCAGCGTTCAAATAACAACAAAGGAGTTCATCTATGATCAGTCTGGATAATATTTTAATTGTGGAAAAGGATGCTGAAACCGTCTGGAATTTTTTCAACAATGTTCATTCCATCGCTCAATGCGTACCGACAATGGTTAATTATGAAGTGCTGGATGACGATACTGTGGTGTGTGATCTGCGTTTAAAACTCGGGCTGATACCCCTTGATAGTAAGGCGACGATGTCCATTACCGAGCGAAGAGACAACCGGCATCTTGAAGCCAGAGGCGAAACAGAAGCCGGAGAAAATCTGAAAAAATTCGGGAAAATCGCCACCGAAACCGTAACAAAATTACATATGGTTTTGGACCTCGAGGAAATCGAACCTCAAAAGACTCGCATCAGCCTTCGCCTGCATGCAGATGCTGTCGGTCAGATGAAAAGAATTTATGAGTCCATCATAAAAGGTCAGCGCTCAAAGTTGGAAAGTCAATTCGTGAGCAACATCGGTGCGGGCCTCAATGCAGAAGTGGATATTGAAAAGTCAGAAGCCAATTTTTCAGGGTTTCAGAAGGCATCTTAATATAGTGTTAAAATAAATGTTCAGCGGGAAAATCCGTCTTTCAAATATTCAAACAGCAGCATTCCCACCATCGCAAGACACTCCATGTCTAAATATTTTTCAGCCCGTCTTTCAAAAAGCACCGCGCCCTGGGCTGGAAACTCATCATCAGTATCGTTGAAAAGCATCAAGACCGGAATTTTCGGCAGCGCATTAAACTGCATGCACAGGTCATAGGAGAACTTTGCGGTCGGCTGATGGCCGCTAATTTTCCGGCTGGCCATTTCAAGCTGTGTGACACATCCTGAGAAATATTTTGCGATCGGCGCTTCGGTATAATTGATAAATGACCCGGCAAACGGCGATGAATCCCTAAAATCCTTAAAGGAAACCCAGTCATTTTCAACCGGATCATTACTCGGGCAAAGCAAAAGATATTTAAACAGGATCACACATACTGAAAAGTCAGGTCTGTTACCGGAAGCGTCGCTGATGCCGGCAGCAGTGATCCTGTGAGGTTTACCAAAAAAAGGAATAATCATTTCATCACTGATCATCTCGGCACCGAGTTGATCGGCGATTTTTTTAAAATCCAACCTATCAATCTGAGCCAGGTAGTTAGTGTACGTTTCCTCAAATACGGATGATTTTTCCATATCTCACGCAAAGCCGCTTTTTTTTATTAGCCACGGACCCACCTATGCGCAAGGTTTACATTACAAGGTTCTGGGTTCTGCGTTCAGGGTTCAGGGTCGCTGCCATCTGATTGCTGACGATCTGGCGTCAGATTTGGAATGCAAGGCAGCGCATCAATTTTCCAAGTTTTGAATATCGAATATCGAACAAGGAATTTCGAATGACGAATTTTTCTTATGCTTCGATATTCAACATTCGATGTTCGATATTCTGCGGTTCTCTGTTTTCTGACTTCTGTCCTCTGTCATCTGACACCTGACACCTGACACCTGACACCTATTGAATCTTGATACCCGAGGCCTGAAACCTGATTCTCTGAAACTCTAGAATACGAGTTTTTGACCTAATGTGTCTGTGGCTAATTTAATCAATCAAGGCGAAAGCGCGCACCGGAAAGGACCCCATCCCCTTTACCGGGGCCGGGACCGCAAAAAATTTAAAGCCTTCTTGCGGCAACATGTCCAGATGACACATATGTTCAACAATGGGTATATCGGCCTTTAATAAAATCGAATGCGCCGGTCGCGATCCATCAGCGGTGTCATCGATATTGAGCGAGTCGATCCCCACCAAGGCAGCACCTGAAGATTTTAGATATTCAGCTGCATCCCGGGCAAGAAAGGGATGGTTTTCAAAATACGCATCGGTTCTCCAAAGCCGGTCCCAGCCGGTATGGATAAGTACGGCTTTGTCCCTGATGTTGTTGTTGTCGAAAACATCCTTATCAATCGAGCGCATCTCTTGATCTGTCCGAAACACGATGCCGTCCAGATTGGCGATCGTCGCCATTTTAAGCCCGGATAAATCTATTCCCTCTTCATAGCGGTGAAATGGTGCATCAATATAGGTGCCGGTATTGGCTACCATTTCGATTTTTCCAATCTGAAACGTCGTATCACCCGAATAATGGGATTCAGAATCTTCCCGGCTCATATGGTCGCTGATTACGGGTCCTGGCAGACCGGTGTAAGTAATCATGCCTGCTTCGACGATGTGGCTGAGCTCGATGAATTGGGACATCTTTTTCCTCCTTGTCGTTCGATGCCATTAAAACAATTTGTTGCTTGTGGGGTACAAGGCTTGGAGGATTGGAGCTTTTCATATTTTGGATTTTAGATTACAGATTTTGGATTTGATAATCGACCAAGTTGCAGAAAATCAACTTCCAGCAGTTACAATCCGCAATCCAAATTCCACAATCCAAAATCAATATTTTAAACCTCGATGGCGCCGCCGATTTTCTGCAGATGCTCGCGAAAGGTATAAGCCGGATTTTTACTGCGTTTTTTCAAGTATTCATCGAACTTAAATTGTTGAGAAAGGGTTTTTCCCATTTTTAACGTTTTCAGCCTGGCGCTGTTCGGTTTCCACAATTGTGCGGGCCAAAGAAATGATGCCCTCGACATCTTGCAATAGCGCAAAAACAACTCCCGTCGTCGTCTCCAAAAATCACATCATCGGCTGTTAGTTTAAAATCGCCGAACCTTGCGGTCGTGAGGGCATCTGGACCCCTTGGGATAAGCTCGTTTAGGTCCCTGCCGGATATGAACCATAACTAAAAACAGGAAAACCGATCTGGATTAGCTGCGGAGTATCACGGTGAAATCCCCAAACCGCAATGCCCCCGAGGCCCATGGCCTGAACCTCCAGGGCGGTAAGATCCCCAATGCAGCCTTCATGGCTTCTGGCAGCATTATCGATGGTGAGAATATCACCTGTTTCTGCATTTGCCATGGCTTCCAGAAAAATATCGACACTTCCAGAGTGTCTCACCGGCAATACACGCCCTGCTATTTTCCATCCCCGGAACCAGAGGGCTTGATACCAATGGGCGCAACCCGCATAAAAACTTCCAAACGCATACACGCATCAGTGATCAAAGGGTGTTGAAAGTTCGGAAAAAGCTGATTGTAAAGTTTTGTTGTCCATAAAAACCTCCCGAAATGGAATAGTGGATGAAAACACGAGAATTTATATATAAAAACAACCAAACCAATCTAAACTAATTACACAAAGCATTATTTTAATACCGGAAATTTTTTGCACAGATCCTGAACTTCATTGGCTATCTGTTTCAGGACCCGCGAATCTTCACGATTTAATATCACCGTGTCCATCATTCGGACAATCTGCCGCACCTCGGGTTCCTGCATGCCTCTGGACGTAATCGCCGGGACTACCAATTCGGATGCCGCTGGTCACATCCGGTTTTTCCGGATCACCGGGAATGACGTTACGGTTGACGATAATTCCCTACGGATTCCAGCGCTTTTTCAGCAAGCGCCCCTGTTAAACCTTTCAGTCGTAAATCGATCAGCACCAGATGATTGTCTGTCCCGCCGGAAACGATTCGATAATCCCAGGCGTTCAAACTCACCGGCAAAGCAAGCCGCATTATTTAATGTTTTCTTTTGAAGTTCAACAAAATCATCTGCCATCGCCAGATAGAAGCAGACTGCTTTTGCAGCTACAAAATTAAGCGAAGGGGTGTTCCCTGCGCGCCAGGGAATATGGCTCTGTCAATCCTGTCGGCATGCTCCTGCTTGCACAAAATAACCCCGCCGCGGCCACCGCGTAAAGTTTTGTAGGTGGTAAATGTCACAAAATCGGCATGCGCAACCGGGCTGGGGAATCACTTTTGCGGCAACCAGCCCCTGCAATGTGTGCCATGTCGACCAGCAGAAAAGCGGAAACGGATTGGGCGATTTCAGCCAGTTTGACGTAATCGATCAACCGGGGGTATGAGCTGGCACCGGCTACAATCATACGGGGTCCGAAATTTTTGGCAAGATTTTCGACTTCGTCATAGTCAATTTGTTCGGTTTTGAGGTTGACCCCGTAATGCTGAAAGTCAAAGCATTCACTGGTAATCGATGCGGAATCACCGTGGGACAGGTGCCCGCCATGGGATAATTTCATCGACAGGATACGATCGCCGACACTAAGCGCCGAAAAATAAACCGCCAGATTGGCTGAAACACCGCTGTGAGGCTGGACATTGGCATGATCGGCATCAAAAAGACGTTTGGCCCGGGATACGGCAAGATCTTCCAGTTCATCGGCATGCCGGCAGCCGGCATGGAAGCGGTTTCCCGGGAAAACCTTCAGCGGCCTTGAGGTTAAAGATCGAACCCCTGTGCTTCCAGAATAGAATAAGGTGCATGATTTTCAGCGGCAATCAGGTCCAGCGTGTTTTCAACTCTAGATTCTTCATCCCGGATAATTTTGGGCAACCTCCGGATCATCTTCCATCAAATATTGCATAATTTGCAGGAAACCATTATATAGCAAGCTCAGGTCGTTTCATGTGTAGGTTCAGGCCCGAACGGTTTAAGGACGATGATCAGTTGCGGAAGCAGCGTCAGGGCGGCCATCAGGGCAATGAGCATCGCCAACCCCGTCAGCAGACCGAAATATATGCTGGGAATAAAATTGGACAGGATCAGAATCAAAAAACCGCTGATAATCGTCAGCGATGTGTAATACATGGCGCGGCCAATGCTGCCGTGGCATTGATGAACTGTCTTTATATAGCGATGTTCGAACTGGAACTCGTATTTGAAACGGTAAATATAGTGAATCGTATTATCGACCGCTATTCCGATGCTGATGGCTGCAATGGTAATGGTCATCATATCAAGGGGAATATTCAGCCACCCCATAACCCCGAGCACCACTGAAATCGCAAGCAGATTCGGTACAATGGCGATCAGCGCTAATTTCAACGACCGAAACAGAATCAGAAACATGCCCAAAAGCGCCAGCACGACCATTCCCAGCGTGAGAATCTGTGACTCAAACAAACTCTGCAGCATATTGTTATACAGCACCAGCAAACCGGCCAAATGGACCTTCTCTTCCTTTAAGCCTAGTTTATGGACCAGATCATGGCGGATCTTTTTCAATAGAATGTCCCGTCTCAATGATTTTTCGGAATCCTTGATACGGATAGAATATCTCAGTTGATGATGTTTGGGAGATACATACGGTCTTAAAATAACACGCTTAAACTTGTCAGGCAGTTCGCTGTAAACCAAAGCCAGTTGAAAATTGTCTAACGGTTTGCCGTTGTTTAACTTGGCGGCAATTTTCAACATGGTTGCCAGAGACAGGACCTTACCGATTTCCGGCAGGCTGTCAAGATAATCATGGATTTCAGTCGCCAGCGCCATCCGGTCAGCGGTAAACCAATATTTTTCATCATAGGCTTCTTCAAATTCATCAAACTCCTCAAATTCTTCGTCGCCGGGTTCTTCGGTTTTAGCCGCAGCCATTGCTGCTGATATTTCGGGCCCATCAATTTCGACAATGACATCCAACGGGGTGGTGCCGCCCAGTTTTTCGTCAATGACTTTCAGGCCCTGATAAATTTCGGTGGTATCTTTAAAGTAATTAATAAAGCTGTTTTCAACGACGAGTCTGGAAATTCCGAGCGCACTGATAATAAAGATGAGGCAACTCCCCGATGAGTATCAACGTGCCATGCGCTTCAGTAAACCGGCCTAAAACTGCTGTAAAAGAGAAGCTTTTTGCCTTTATGACCTGCGCAGCTTCTTTGCCCAGCAACATAAGTCCGGCCGGAAAGAGTAGAAATGTTACCATTAGCGAAACAACGATACCGGCACTCATCATCCAGCCGAAAGTTCTGACGGGCAGGATATCGCAAAGCAGCAGCGAACCGAATCCGGCGATTGTCGTAAATACGGCAAACAGGCAGGGCGTCAGCATTAAGCGTACAGTATCAAGGATAAGTTGACGCTGTTCAGCTTCAGGATTACTCAACAATAGATTCTTGTAGCGCACGATCAAATGGATCGTAATCGCCATGGTAATGATGAGCTGTAATGATATAAAATTGGAAGATATGACGGTGACCTTCCAGCCAAACATTCCCAGAAGTCCCATCATTGAAATTGCAGAAAAAACGCAGCAAAGCATCGGCAATACGACCCAGCGAATTTTTTTAAAAATGATGCTTAAGGTAACGACCAGAAAAAATGCGACTCCGATGCCGAATATCTTCAAGTCTTGCTTAACAAAACGGATTAGATCGTCTGATATGACGCTGACTCCGCCCAGGAAGAGCTCGGCATCCTGACGGTAGTTGTCCATAACGGCCCGGATTGCGGCGATATCCTCATGTCGGATTTGCCTCCGTTTTTCCCGATGTCTTTGGAGTTGCCCTTTGAGGTCTTTGAATTCGATAATTTCTGCATCTGTAAGAGCGTTCCTGGCTGCTTTTTCTCGAAAATGGTCACCACGAGTCAATAAGTCCTGATAGACCTCGTCGACCGGGAAATTGACCTGAAGACCGGTGGTCTTCAGATCGGGGCTGACAAGCAGATTTTGGTAAAGGGGGCTGTCTTTGAACTCAATTCTCGCCAGTTTCCGATCTACTGTAAGCGATTCAAGGGTTTGTATGCTGGTGGTTAGTTCCTTGATCGGCACGGGAGGACTTTCCAGCAAAGGGGCATCCAATATTGAAACCACCGAAGTGACCCGTTTCAGCTGCTTTAATTCATCCCGCAACCGGGCAAGTTTTTTCAAGGACTCATTTGAAAACAAATCGGTTTTAGGGGAATAGGTCATCAATAAATAATCATATCCCCCCATATCGCGACTTAATCATTCGCGAATATCGTAAATCCTCATCCGTCTCAATAATCAGTGTTTCTGTCGAGGCATCGAGCTTAAAGTCCTTTGCCTTGTAACCAAGAAAAGAAACGACTGCGAGCAGACAAAGTATAACGATAGCCGGATGCTCAAGTATAACCCTGTCGTAAAATCGAGTAACCAAAGAGTGAGGTTTTGCCATATAATCGCTTAGATCAAAGGAAAGCAGTTTTTAGTTGTTAACCGATTTTTGCATTCTCTGCAAAAGGTCGTCAAAGGTCCCCTTCTGTAAGATCTCTCGAAATTGAGCCCGGTAACTTCTGATGATGCTGACACCCTGAATCTCGATATCATAAATCTTCCAGATACTATTTGATGGATAAAGCTTATATAACATGGATATTTTCTTGCCTTTTGAAATCAGATGCGTGGGAATATGAATCTTTTTCTTAATCGCCACCGGCGATTCGTAACTGATCTTTTCATCTGTGTAGGTTGTCAGTCTATCAAGATAGGATTTCCTGAGGCGTTTAACAAAAAGTTCCGTAAATCGATCCTTTTTATCCTGGGTTAGATCCGGCCAGTATTTCCTCCCCAATGAGAGTTTGGCCATGAGTGGAAAATCGAACATGGGGGTAACGATTTCAACGACCTCGTTGTTTTTGGCCTGCGGCGCTAAATCTTTTTTCTGCAAAACCGCAAATACGGCATCAAGGTTGCCTTTTAAAAATTCTTCAGCGGCAATTTTTTCATCGGCAATGACCGGCCGGCTCAGAATTAGTAAACTGGATACCGCATAAAGCAATACTTTCATCATCCATTCCTTCATCTGTATTTTTCGATTTCGCTCATAATTGATTTTCTTAAGAAGGATTACATACCCTTCTGAGGAAGGCAAGAATTTTTGCAGGGACCGGCCTGATGGAAGTAAAAGAAGATGTTCGCTCCAACGAAGATCTGAAGACGGGTAAGGCTCAGCTGGATTCAATCGTTTATGCCTTTATTTTCCCGCTGCCCGAACCGACGCTGAAAATGGTAAAGTTCTGAGTTGAAAAAAATCGGTAACTGCTTAAATATAATAAGGTCAGTTTTGATAATGGGTTTGATCATATCTAAATGAAATCTTTAGGGTAAGGAACCGTTATGCATATTCACACGTTGCAAAAATGGAAACACAGCCATCGTTATAATATTGAAGACGGGCACAGTGAACGCAACACTCGCCGGGTGATTGTATTGACCCTGTCCATGATGATTATTGAAATAACGGCCGGCTATCTATTCGGATCGATGGCTCTGCTGGCCGATGGCTGGCACATGGGAACCCACGCCGTGGCGCTGGGTATAACCGCCTTTGCTTACTATTATGCGCGTAGGCACTCGGATAATCCCAATTACAGCTTTGGGACCGGCAAAGTCGGTGTACTGGGAGGTTTTACCAGTGCGGTGGTCCTGGGGGTCATCGCATTGCTCATCGGCGTCGAGTCCATCCAGCGGCTGATTTCTCCCCAGGCCATTCGCTTCAACGAGGCCATTGCGGTGGCCTTTGTCGGCCTGGTGGTTAATGTGATCAGTGCCTTTTTACTGCAGGAACGACATCATCACGGCCATGAGCATGGGCATGACCACGGTCAAATCAAGAAATTTCGCGACCACAACTTAAGAGCTGCCTATTTTCATGTGCTGGCTGATGCGCTCACCTCGGTGCTGGCAATCATCGCTTTGTTTACCGGCAAGGCCTTTGGCTGGATCTGGATGGACCCCATTATGGGCATTGTCGGCGCCTTGATCATTAGCCGCTGGTCCTACGGGTTGCTGGTGGATACCGGCAAGGTGCTGCTGGACCGCGATGTCAATCAGGAGGCAGTCGAAGAAATCCGCTCAATCATCGAGTCGGACTCGGACAACCGGGTTGCGGATCTGCACGTATGGCGGGTGGGTTCCCATCACCTCTCGGCCATCGTTTCCATCGTCACCCATTTCCCCAAATCGCCCGACCATTATAAAAAGCTGCTGACGGATTATGATGAAATCGCGCATGTCACCGTCGAGGTCAATCCCTGTGACACAGAACCCTGTATCGCTCAACCGGGGCCGGCTCATTAAATGTTATCGGCTCAAATATTGAGTAACCGTGAAAAGGGCCACGTTGGAAACCTATTAATTTTCTATTTAATTTCGGAGCCTTAACCACTTTTCCTGGGGAAAATTCCATTAATTTTGTAAAATATTTGACAAATACTCAAAGCCGAATTAGTTTAACATTAAACTATTTAATATTGAGATATTTATGAGAGAGGGATATCGGGGAAACAAAGAGGAGTCCCGGGCATTAAGGACATATGTAAAGCTTATGAGAGCGGCAGAATCGATGACAGCCCGCATCCATCGGCACCTGTCTTCGACAGGCCTGACCATCAGCCAGTTTGCCGTGCTCGAAGCGCTCTATCAGTTAGGCCCCCTGTCCCAGAGGGAAATCGGGCAAAAAATCCTCAGAAGCAGCGGCAATATTACGATGGTGATCGACAACCTCGAAAAAAACGAACTGGTAAGGCGTGAGCGCAATGAAGCTGACCGCAGGTTTTTTATCGTTCATCTGACCGATAAAGGATACAACCTTATCAACAAAATATTTCCCCCCCCATGCCGCCGTGATCGCAAAAGATTTGGGAGTACTGACGGCGGCTGAACAGGATGCTTTGGGGCAAAAATAAAAAAAACTGGGACTCTGTAAGGAAACCTAAAATTTATACAGGAGGTGACCAAATGAGTGATGAACACCGATCATGCTGGACCTGGAACCCGGCACCTATTACTGGTGCAGCTGTGGAAAAACAAAAAATCAGCCTTTCTGTGACGGATCGCACGAAGGCACATCTTTTTTACCGATGGAATTCACCATCACAGAAAAAAAGCAGTATGCGCTGTGCAACTGCAAACGTACGCAAGATGCACCCTATTGCGATGGGTCGCATGAAAATATTTGAAAAATATTCGGTGGTGTAAATGGCTTGAAATATTCAAGCCGTTTACACCATAATTTCGTCCTGAAAAGAGAGGTCTATGATGATAAAAAAATTGCTTGAAACAAATGATGACATCGCCGGTTTCGTGCTAAGGGTGTTACTGGGCGTTGTTATGTTGCCGCATGGCGCCCAAAAATTATTGGGCTGGTTCGGGGGCTATGGCTTCAGCGGCACCATGGGATTTTTTACCGGTAAACTGGGGATCCCCGCCGTTTTCGCATTTTTGGTGATTATGTCTGAATTCTTTGGATCCCTGGCGTTGATTGCAGGTGCGACAACCCGCCTGGCGGCTTTCGGCGCTGGTTGTGTTATGCTTGGAGCGACCCTTATGGTACACCTGCCGAATGGTTTTTTCATGAACTGGGCCGGCCAACAACAGGGTGAAGGCTTTGAGTATCACCTTCTGGCGATGGCGATTTCAGTGGCATTGATGATAAAGGGCGGCGGTCGCTGGTCAATAGACGGCCTCTTAACGAAGAAAGAGTAAAAACAGCTTGATATCAATTCTATTTTAAAAAAATAGGCGAAAAAATGAATAACCAATCCAGAGCAATAGCACGGATTGTCGAGCCCCGAACAGTAATGGAAGGCGCCGGGGTGAGACTCATCAGGAGTATCGCGACCAGCGAACTGGATCATGTCGATCCATTTTTACTGTTTGATCATTTCGGCTCCAAAGATCCTGCCGATTACATCAAAGGATTTCCCATGCATCCCCATCGGGGAATTGAAACCGTAACCTATATGATCAGCGGACATGTGAACCATAAAGACAGCATCGGCAATTCAGGAAGCATAACCGACGGTGATGTTCAATGGATGACATCCGGCCGCGGTATTATGCATGAGGAAATGCCTCAGCCCAATGAGGGTGAGATGGTTGGCTTTCAGCTGTGGGTAAATCTTCCGGCCCGGCTCAAAATGACAAAGCCACGGTATCAGAGTATAACTTCTGAGCAGATACCGGAAATCCAGCATGAAGACGGTGTCCGAATCCGCGTCATCGCCGGTGAAGTGGACGGTGTCAGCGGCCCCGTCAAGGAGATCTTAGCCGACCCCACTTATCTGGATATCTCGATTCCGCCAGACAAAATGTTTTCGCAACCCATCGAAAGCGGTCAGGCCGCCTTTGCTTATATTTTTGAAGGCGCGGGATTATTTGAGGCAGAAACGTCAGATACAGGAACATCCATTGCCGGCCCGCGCCTCATCGTGTTTGACGACGGCGATCTGGTAACCGTTCGTGCTTCGGCCCCCGGCATTCGGTTTTTACTGGTTTCGGGCAAACCGTTAAATGAACCGATCGCACGCTACGGCCCGTTTGTTATGAATACCCAGGCAGAAATTGAGCAGGCCCTGGAAGATCTTAAAAACGGAACCTTCATTCAGAAGTGATTTCATAATCCCATCTAATGCTCGATAGCGGTGTTGCCCCGCCAATGTGGGCGGGATCTCACATCTATTTTTATGAATTTTAGGGTGTTCGTCAAACCGATTTAAGCTGGACCAACTTGAGTTGGTGCCTTGCTGAGCACCTAAAATTAAAAAGATCAGAGGCGAAGTCCCGCTATCGAGCGGGGCTCTCGAACATGATCTGAGATTCTGAAATCACTTCTACATATTGATAACGAACACTTTACAACAAAAATCATTAATTATATTCTTGGGATAGTGATTGGGTGTTTTCAAACCGGGTGGTTGTTTGTAAACAGACCGGGTGCTGCGCACCCGATCACAAACGCAATGATTGCGAACTGACGTTCGCTTGTTTTTCCATCCTACGGCCGGAAATCCAAGCCATCCCACTAATAGAGCGGGATGATCATTGACGTGCATCCGGTTACACCCGCACCGATTAAGGCACTGCCGTGCCATTGTTTTTTTCCGCCTATAGGCGGAAAAATCCAAGCCACCCGCTTTGCGGGTGGTCGGTGACTCAACACACGGTAGATTCATTAAAAATCGAATTAGGATGAGTTGAATGGTTTTTCGAAAAACGGCTAAAGAAATCATCATCCTGCTGGTTGTATCGATCGCTCTGGCTATGCTGGTTAACTTCCTTTCGCCGAGTGGTATTGCCCTGGTCGGGCAGTGGGATACATCACAAGGGGTGATTACCGCCAGTCCATCAGGAACTGAAGAAGAAAAGCCGGAGGAAATTAATAGCGTCGCCCGTGCAATGGAAATATTTGATAACGGTAATGTTCTTTTTGTAGACGCGCGTTCATCTGATAACTATGAAGACGGACATATCCCGGGAGCAATATCCTTGCCGGTGGGCCAATTTGATGAGCAGATCGAATCCTTTTTAAACCAGCATCCGCCCGATGCGTTAATCGTCACCTACTGCTCCGGCAGGACCTGTGAGGATAGTCACAATTTAGCCCAACTTCTCTCCGATGTCGGGTATACCCATTTGAGGGTTTTTATCGACGGCTTTCCGGGTTGGAAAGCGGAGGGTTATCCAGTTGAGTAATCTTCGACAATCCATAATCAGCAACAGCTGGATCGAGCTGGCAGCCCGCTGGATTCTGGGATTCACCTTTATCTATGCCAGCGCATACAAAATTGTTTCACCCGCGGATTTTGCCAAAATTGTTTACGGATACGGCCTTTTCCCGGCAGGGTTAATTAGTCTGATCGCCATTATCATACCGTTCTTGGAGCTCGTCGGCGGCCTGGCGCTTCTGCTCGGCTATTATCCTCGCTCCGCTGCGGTCATTATCAATGGTCTGCTGCTGGCTTTTATTGTGGTGCTGTCCATCAACCTAGTCAGAGGCCATGAATTTGATTGCGGGTGTTTTTCTGCCGGTCAAAGCGGATATGCCAGCTCTCCCAAGGTCACCCTCTTAAGAGACATCATCTATTTTATTCTGGGGCTGCAGGTTATTTTATTTGGTGGAATCAGAAGAATGTCTATAAAGAGTTTGAGGAGGTAAATCATGAAAGGATACACTCTGACATTTATAATCACCTTATTGCTTATTTTCTTGCTGATCCCGTTTTCCGGTTGGGGAGAAGGTGATCTTACCATACAAAAACCCATCGAGCTGACCGCAATGCTTGGAAATAAAAATGGCGCATTACGGTTTTTCCCGCACACCCTGAGTTTGCAAACAGGCAAGCTTTACCGGTTAATCCTGAGCAACCCGAGTTCAGTGAAACATTATTTTTCATCGGATGGCATGTCACGGGCGGTTTATACCCGAAAGGTGCAGGTTAATGGGAAAAACGGCAAGCCGATTGCCGAAATAAAAGGGTCGATTCGCGAAATTGAAGTTTACCCGCAAGGCACAGCGGAATGGTGGTTTGTTCCAGTAAAAGCCGGAACTTTTAACGATCTAAAATGCACAATTGCCGGTCATTCCGAAGCCGGTATGGTGGGCACCGTAACGATAAGATAAATGTGGTAAGACGAGTTTAAAATTAAGCCGGTCAAAACGATTGATCTGAATAATGGAGTCCATGGATTTTTTGAGATTGCGTTTTTAATAAAGAACGTATTTTCCGCAGCTCCTCTTTAGACAGGATCTTGCGGCCTCCTGCAATTTCATCACATCCGCAGCCACAACTTCCGTCTCCGCAAAAGCCGCTAGAATTATAGCCTTTCAATTCTTTTTGATTTTTTTCCATTGTCTTTACCTTCTTTGAACTAAATTTAGGGAGATCCTTTGAGCATTTTTGTGTTCTTCAAGTTCCGAATTAAGTTGATCGATTATTTTCATCAACCAAAAGGTGCGTCTTGCATACCTCGATTGCAGTTGCTCTCGTTCGCTGGTGAATTCTTCCTTTTTTTTTCGAAGCTCAAAAATTTCTTTTTCGAGTTGTTGAAGCTTTTCTTCATGTTCTATTTGAGTTGGCTTATCGACCATTTCATGCTCATCCGATTGAAATGAAAAAACATAGGCTTCAAAAATGAGGAAAAGTTTATCGGCTTGTACACAAATGCCACTTATGCAAATTTTGATGGTAGGCATGCTTTTTTCTCCGAGCAAGGCAATCTGAATTCAGCATTATTATTTTTCAATGACTTTTGCCCTGAACCCGATCTTGTTTACTTTGTTGACAATTTCTTTTTCAGTCACCTTTTCGGGATCATAAGACACTTCTCCTCTTTTTTCCAAGAAGCTGACACTTGCCTTCTGCACACCTTCAAGCCCTTCCAGGGCTTTTTTAACGATCAAGGGTCAAGCCGGTCATGACATGCCCTCGATTTGGAGAACGACTTTGTTTGTGACAGCGAGACTGGCTATAGAAATCACCATTATCATGAAACCTACTATCAGCATAATTAAAATATGTGGAAACTTTTTCAAGATTTTTCCCCTTATTCAAAGATCACCCTCCAAGTAACGGAGCGATTAGTTCTGGAAACGCATTGAAGATAATCGACACAACGACCACTACGGACGCAAATGTCAGCATTATCAAGTTCAGCCTTCCGGCAGGCATTGGGCAACCACAGGCTGTGCTCTTTTTTTTATCACGGAAATAAAGAAAATACCCCAGACCGACCCCAATAACGCCAATGGGGATGAAAATGATGCTGTACTTCATGGTAACCATCATAAAGGTCCCGCCGCCGAGTCCGAGCAAAACAACGGCAAGCGGCAAAACGCAGCATGAGGAGGCGATAATCGCCGATGGCAGACTGGAGATCATGGGTTTTAAACTGGAGATCTTCATCATGATGCCTCCATTTTCATTTTATTTAACACCCAGAGGGTTCCCGTTCCCCCTGAGAGTGCTCCGGCAACTATTCCCAGAGCCATGATAAAAACCAAACCGGACGCAAACTCCGGGCACTGGATAATGAAAAAAGGAACCAGAAAAGCAGCAAAAATAACCCCAACACCCAGTCCCTTGACCAGTGGTTTCTGCGCGGCACGTCCTGAAAAGCAAATTCCGGATATGGAGATGGGAACCAGCCCGTAAAGCAGCCCGAGCGCAAAATAGATCAACCCTTTGGGGAAATAGGCAAAAAGGGCGCTTTTTAATATCAGCGTCTCACATAAATTAATGATCCTGTCATAGGGAAAGATCAGATAGATGATCATCGAAAATCCCAGCGCCCCCAATACGGTCTGAAATATAACGAATCTCTGCAGATTTGACCACCAGGGGAGATGGACATTCTCAAGCTCTTCTCGTGCAGCAGCCATTACCGCGGCTTTTATGGCGGCAGATGGTTCTTCTATTTCCCATTGATCCATATGCTTCCAGGTTTTTTCGAGCGCTGCCATCTCATCGCGACACAGACCGCATTCTTCTAAATGCAGAAGCATCCTGTGACGTTCATCTGCCGATAATTCTTCGGTCAGCAGCGATGGCATATCGGTTTTTATGATATCACAGCTCATTATTAATCCCTTCACTATTTATACTATTCAGATCATAAAAAGTAACGGCCGCATTTCTTATTTATCCAAAATTTTCAGCCTTTGCCTTAAAGACTGCATGGCTCTGTAAGCTTTTTGCTTAACGGCGGTCGGGGTGCTATTTACGATCCGGGCGATCCCGTCATAGGACAATCCGCTGTATTTGCTTAAAATAAGCACTTCTCTTTGATCCGCAGGCAAGGCCTCAATGGCGCTCTGTATATTCTTTCCCGTTTCGGTTTCTTCCAATATTTTATCAGGACCTTTGGACTTATCCGCGGCCCTCTCTATTTCGTCCTCCTGACTCAAAAGCAGGTGCCTTCTTTCCCAGGATTTCAAAGCGTCCAAGCAGAGGTTGCGCCCGATGATGAAAAGGTATGTTGAAAAACGCGAGCCTTTTCGATAGCTTTTTCTCCCTTTCAATAAACGCAGGAAAGTTTCCTGAAGGATGTCTTCCGCCAGGGATCTTTGCCTGGCAAACCTCAAAATAAAATGGAACAGCCGTTTTTGATAACGGTCATAAAGTGCCTCAAAGGCCGCCATGTCCCCCTTCTGGACATTCAACATCAATTCTTCGTCGCTTTTTTGGAATTTTTTCCCCATATCCTGTATTTCTTCTTAATTTGATAAAAAATGATCTTAAAAAGTAAACATAATCGAGCTAAAGGGAAAGTCAACGACCACTCGGTTTGAAAGCAAACAATCAATATTTTGTTTGTAACCGCAACGGGTCCTTTGGGGTAGAAGTTATTTCCGTGGAAGGGATTTGGTTTTAAAGGAAAGAGGATTGATCAGAAAAACCTCTTTCATAGTTTATTATTACTTCTGCACTTTATAGTGTGTATTTCGGCAAAAACCTCATTTATCCGGTTGCATTCATCCGGCGCGGGGCTGACGATTCATCAGTGTCCGGGGCTTCCTGGAAGAATTCGCCGCATCTTCAGATACAGCGCTTCTCAGCCAGCGGATGGCCAGCACCAGCCCGCCGATAAAGAAGATGATTGAGACAACGATGACGGCATAATAGTTTCTTTCAAGAAATGCACCGGCTGCCGTGCCGGCCGTGATGCTGAGAAGCAGCGGTAGGGTCAGCACAAGGTGACAAGGGCATAGGATCAGGGCAACTCCGGCGGCCACGTAACCTCGAATTCTATTCCACATGGTTTTTCTCATGGGTTTCCTTATTGGATCTTTTATTATTTATACGATCCCCAGATCGAAAGGTAACAGATGATTCTGACATTTATCTATTTTTTCTAAAAACCCCTTGACCTGTACCAAGGTACAGGGTTTATATTGTAAACCGAGATGAAAAATATGGAAAAATTAACCATCGGCCAGTTGGCCAAGCGGGCAAAGGTCAACCTGGAAACCATTCGCTATTACGAACGGCGGGGGCTGATTCCTGAACCTCCTCGCAGCGAGAGCGGATACCGAATGTATTCCAGTGATGCTGTAGCTCGAACCGAATTCATCAAGCGTGCGCAAGCCCTTGGCTTCTCATTAAGGGAAATTTCGGAAATCTTTGCACTGAGAATGGAGCCGGAGACAGCCTGCGGCGACATGAAGGCGAAGGTGGAGGCCAAAATTGAGGATATCGAACAAAAAATTGCCGACCTTGAACAAATCAGAGAAGCGCTAGTTGCTATGGCCGAAAAATGTAGAGGAAAAGGTCCTATTGGTGAGTGTCCAATATTGGAAGCGTTGTATAAAAATAATATATAGGAGGTAAAGCGTAATGAATGCTAAACGTAAAATTGAAATTTTCAGCGCCGGTTGTCCGGTGTGTCAGGAAACAATTGAAATGGTTCAGAACATGGCTTGCTCAGACTGCGAAGTCAGCGTTCTGGATATGAGCGACCCGGCAGTCGCGGGTCGTGCCAGAAGCCTTGGCATAAAATCCGTGCCGACTGTTTCCATTGATGGAAAATTAGCAAATTGTTGTGCCGGACGTGGTCCCGATGAAGCCGTTTTAAAGGCAGCTGGAATTGGACAGCCGTTGTCCTAAAATATGTTGTGCTTTTAGAAAGTGAAAACATACGATCTGATCATCATCGGCGGCGGGGCCGGCGCGTTTGCCGCCGCAATCCGCGCCAATGAGCTGAAGGCCAAAACCGCCATGGTGAATTCAGGGCTGCCTTTGGGGGGAACCTGTGTCAATGTGGGCTGTGTGCCGTCCAAGCGATTGCTGCGGGCCGGCGAGGTTCTGCATCTGGCGAAAAATCATAAAATCCCGGGGGTTGAGCTGGAAGTTAAAAAATTTGATTTTCCGGCACTCATTCAGGACGAATTGAACCTGGTTGCCCAAATGCGGCAGGAAAAATATGCAAAAGTGCTGGCAGGATTGGAGAATGTCACCTTGCTGGAGGGATACGCGAAGTTTATCTCAGATACTCAAACCCGGGTGAACGGTGAGACACTAAGCGCCGAAAAAATTATTATCGCCACGGGCTCCAAGGCCACGGTGCCCCACATTGAAGGCATCGAAGAAACCGGATTTGTGACTCACATTGAAGCATTAAAGCTACAACGCCTGCCCGAAGACCTGATTGTTATCGGTGCCGGTCCGGTCAGCATCGAGTTTGCCCAGATGTACTCTCGTTTCGGCAGCAAAGTAACGGTGGTTAAAAGAAGTTCCGGTATTCTGCGTTTTGCCGAACCGGAACTGACGGATCGTTTGGCGGAAATACTTCAATCAGAAGGAATCGATATTATTACAGCGACCGCCTTCAAGCGCGTCCGGCGCGAAAACGGCAAAAAAGTGATCGTAATCTCCGTTGATAGGAAAGACATAAAAGTCGCCGCAGATGAAATCCTTTTAGCCGCCGGCAAAACACCCAATACGAAAGATATCGGACTTGATGTTGCCGGGGTGAAAATTGACAGGAGACAGGCCGTTGTTGTCAACGAAATTTTGCAGACCACCAGACCGCATATTTTTGCCGTCGGTGATGTAACCAATCAGCCGGCCCGCTATGAACCGACCGCCGGACGGGAAGGCACCCTGGCCGCCGGAAATGCGCTAAACGGTTCCAGGGAAAGTATTGATTACGATACGGTGCCGTTTACGGTTTTTACCGACCCCCAGCTTGCCGGAGTGGGGCTAACGGAACAAGAGGAGATGAAGCTCCTGGGAACCTGCAACTGCCGCACGATTTCTTTTAAAAACGTGCCCAGGGCCATCATCATGAACCGCACCGAAGGATTGATTAAAATGGTCATCCACCCTTCAACCGAACAGGTTATGGGCGTGCACATCCTGGCGCCGGATGCCGGCGAACTGATTGCCGAAGCCATGATGCTGGTGAAAAACAAAAACACCGTGGATGAGGTGGTCAACTCTTTGCCCATGTTTCCGACCCTGGCGGAATCGTTAAAGGTTGCGGCGCTTTCATTTAAGAGGGATATATCCAGCTTGAGTTGCTGTGTTTAGAAAGGAGAAACTCAATATATGAGCGAAATGATTTGTTATTGTTTTGGCTTCACTGCTGAAGATATCGAGCGCGATTACCAGAAAAATGGCAGTTCCACAATTATGGAAAAAATTCGGACGGAAAAAAAAATTGGAAACTGTCAGTGCGCGTTGGAAAACCCCAAAGGCAGGTGATGTTTGGGCGATGTCCGCCAGGTGGTTGACAAATTGAAGGGCAGAAGTCCACTGACCATGCTATGCTGAAATATATCTAACCTAATTTGAGCGTTTCAAATTTTAAAAAAGGGTCATTTTACCTTATATTCTAATGAATTCTATCGATTTATATTTTTAAGATTTGAAACCCTTCGGGATTGCCGATCTTACCACATCTACGGCGTCAGATGCCGTCCCGCATAGGCGACTATAGCGCAACGACATCTTCCTTGTATCTGCGGCAACCTCGACAATCGCTCAACTTAGGTCTAAATTAGGGGATCCGGGCTAATGGATAGCAAACAATCAAACAATATCGTTACACTGGACAGTTCGTCCAACCCGCTCAAATTCCAATTTAATAATGATAAGGAAAAAATACGATTTCTGGCCCTGCTCTCTCCCACCTGCCCATTATGACGTGACCGGGGTGCCCGGGCGGTACACGAGACAATTATTACACAATTTCCCGATGCAGATATCGCTGCTTCAATCGTTTGGATTCCCATACTGGATAAGGATTCTATAGAAGCGGCACTTCCATCCGTTAAGTTCCTAAGCGATAAAAGATTCCAGCATTATTATGATCAAGATCAAATTGTCGGTAAAGAAATCGCCAATCATATTGGATGGGACGGACATGTCGCCTGGGATATTTATCTATTTTATGAACCGCATGTCGACTGGAATAAGATACCGCCCAAACCAACATACTGGATGCATCAATTAACGGATAGCTGGACTGATCGGGAACATTATCGCACCGGTGACGACCTGGTTAAGGAACTTCTGAATGCCATGACAAAACTTTTGGATATTAAAAACGCCTGATTTTTACCTCTGTGGTTTAATACCCAGTAAACAACAATAGCAAGGAGGTTCAAATGAAGTACTATTTCAACAAATCGCTGGAAATACCATTTGATGAAGCTGTTTCCAGAGTCACAGAAGAACTGAAGAAAGAAGGTTTTGGGATTCTTACGGAAATAGATGTTAAGGAGACGTTGAAAAAGAAACTCGATGTCGACTTCAAGAAATATAAAATTCTCGGGGCATGTAATCCCCATTTTGCATACCAGGCTCTGCAAGAAGAAGATAAAATTGGAACCATGCTTCCTTGTAATGTGATTGTGCAGGAAGCTGAAGCGGGCAAAGTCGAAGTGGCGGCCATAGATCCGATGGCATCCATGCAGGCCGTGCAAAATCCCAAATTGCAGTCGCTGGCCGAGCAGGTGCAGGCCAAGCTGCGCGGTGTAATTGCCAGCCTGTAGTCGATCAGTGACCTCTAAGTTCCTTAATAATCAAGCTTTTTGAAAACCTCAGCCAGACCTACCCCATTTTCCACACGTCTGTGGGTTTCAAAGCTTACTGCTAGCTTTCGGACCCGACATTTTGTTCAATTTAGGCCTGTTTTTTCTTGACAAGGAAATAGGTTTACTTTATTATTCAATTAATCAATTATTTTATTGAATTCTTGAAAGGAATACGATGAAAAATCCAAATCGAGCCTTTAAGGATGAAATCTATGAGCAGTTTGCCCGCATTGGCAAGGCGGTTTCCAGTCCGAAACGTTTGGAACTCCTTGACCTCCTTTGCCAGGGGGAGCGCACGGTCGAGGTTCTGGCTAAAGAATCAGGCCTGGCCATAGCCAATGCCTCTCAACATCTGCAGGTTCTGCACGCCGCACGCCTGGTGGCGGCAGAGAAAGAGGGCTTGTTTGTCATCTACCGGCTCGCCGATCAGACCGTCTGCGAATTCTTCCGCGTCATGCGGGTGCTTGCGGAGAGCAGATTGGCGGAGGTTGACCAGATCAAACGTCGATTCCTGGAAGGCAGAGAGGGAATGCAACCGGTGGATCGAGAAGCGCTCCTAAAACTCGTGCGCGAAGGAGCCGTGACCGTTCTGGATGTTCGCCCGGTAGAAGAATACAACGCCGGCCACATTCCCGGAGCCTTATCCATTCCCCTTAAGGACTTAAAGCTGCACCTGTCCGAGCTGCCGCACGACCAGGAAATCGTCGCCTACTGCCGGGGTCCTTACTGCGTGCTTTCGATTCAGGCGGTCGAGATGCTGCGGGCCAAGGGTTTCCAGGCCGTACGCCTTGAAGAGGGAATCCAGGACTTGCGGGCCATGGGGTTTCCAATCGCAGTAAACGAAAGGGCGAAATAGAAGCATGGCCTCACGGTGGCATTTACACAAAATGTTTGATCCATTAAAACTTGATTTTAATGGAATCAACAATCGGGAGTATGATCAATGAAAGGCGCAAGCAAAGTCTTAATCGCCCTGGCGGCCGTAGCGATCACGATGGGTGCCATCTGGCACTCCAACCGAGTTGTACCCCCAAAAGAAGCCACCTGGGATGATGTCAAGGCTGAAGCCAGGCAAGGCGGCTACCAGCTGATAACCACGGATGAATTATCCAGGCAATATACGGCCAAACCGGAATCCCCTGCTTCTCGTCGATACCCGCCAGGAATGGGAATACCGCACCGGTCATATTAAAAAAGCCTTGAATTTCCCCATGGAACCGACCAGGTGGTCGCGCTGGCGTGAAAAAAGGTGCCCTGGAAACGTTTTTAGGGTCCGGATAAGAATCGCTATGATCGTATTTTACTGAGCGGGGCCTGGCATGAGCCCGCAGCGACTCGGCGGCCCGTGTGGCCGTAAAGCTCGGTTATCAAATGTCTCGTGATCCCCCGTGGGCTATCCCGGAATGGCATGCCAGGGGCTTTCCCGTAGACACTTCCCCAGCAGGACTCGTTGAAATGTCCTCGGAGGCCGAAACATCTAAACCTCTCCAGGGCTGGCCCATAATTTGGACGCTTCTGGGTATCTTTGCCGGAGGCATTGCTCTTAATCTGACACCGTGCGTTTATCCTCTGATCCCGATCACGGTTTCTTACTTTGGCGGCAGAACGGGTCAGAGCCAGGGAAAATTGCTATCTCACGGTGTCTGCTACATCGGTGGTTTGTCAGTCACCAATTCCCTGCTGGGTGTAACTGCCGCCCTTACCGGGGGGTTAATGGGGGCTATGCTACAAAGCCCTGTTGTACTGGGTGCAGTTGCGGCCATCTTGGTATTTTTTGCAACCAGCCTCCTCGGGTTCTGGGAATTGCGACTGCCATATTGGCTGACTCAAACTGCCTCAAAATCATACACCGGCTATTTCGGCAGTCTTTTCATGGGTATTACTTTAGGAGTCGTTGCCGCACCCTGCATCGGACCATTTGTGCTGGGATTGCTCACCTGGGTGGCCGGCATGGGCAATCCATGGCTGGGTTTTTTAATCTTTTTTACTTTGAGCATCGGCCTGGGCTTACCGCTTTTCTTTCTGGCCATGTTCTCGGGGAAATTGGATAAACTGCCGCGATCCGGTGAGTGGATGGTCTGGATTCGCAAACTCATGGGCTGGGTGCTGGTGGGTATGGCCGCCTATTTCATTCGACCGCTTCTGCCTCAAACCGCAGGAATTTTAGTGCTTGCCGCTGTAGCCCTGGCGGCCGGCCTGCACCTGGGATGGATCGACCGCACGCGGGCCGCTTCCAAAGGCTTTGCATGGCTGAAAACAGCCGCCGGCATTGCAGCACTGGTGCTGGCCACAATCCTTGTCGGTTCGCTGGTAATGGTCGGCCCCGGCGCAACCTGGCAGCCTTATTCGGATCAACTGCTATCTGAGGCTGTTAAACAAAAAAAACCTGTGATTATCGATTTTTCCGCTACCTGGTGCGCTCCCTGCCGCGAACTGGATGAAGTCACCTTTCATCACCCTGAAATCGTCAGGCAGTCCAGAGAGGATGTGGTCATGGTTAAGGTGGACCTGACCCGAAAAGGAAACCCGGTCTACAAGCGGCTGCTGCGCCGATTTAATGTCAAAGGTGTGCCCACGGTGGTCTTTTTAAACTCATCTGGCCGGGAGAGGCGTGATCTGCGACTGGTTGATTTTCTGCCTGCCGATCAATTCCTGATACGGATGGCAGAGATTAAATCCAGGTAACGGCTGCCGGCGGCTGTATACGGGCAGCTGCTGTTCCGGGGACAACGGTCAACGGGAAACTAACAACGAACACTAATGGAGGTTGGCATGCTGAAAGTCAGATTTTTTATGAATTTACCCAACGGGAAACCGTGAAAGCATTTTAAGAAAATGTCCCCCGGGCTGGGTGAAAAATACAACATCGACATCGAAACCATTGCCAAACCCAAAGCCGAATACATGACCGACGAGTATTTCGAACTGGACCTGCCGGTGGCACCGGCTGTCATGGTTGGTGAAGAGATCGTGGTAGAGGGATCCGACGTTTCAGAAGAAGAGCTCGAGTCCGTCATCCGCAAATATTTGTAAGAAGTAGCTTCTGCCGACAATGGTTTCCTCGGTAAAATTTTCGTAAAAAAAATTAGAGGAGAAACCAAAAGATGGAAAACGTGCTGTATTCCATAAACCTGGTAATCCATATAATGGCTGCAATTTTGTGTGTAGCGGCACCTTTTTACCAGCTGCGATGGGTCAAGTTGAGGGGAAAATTAGGATACCCCATCATCTATCCTTTTGATCGGGTGGTGGAAAACGTATTGAGTATGCAGCCGAGACTCTGTTTTGCTTTTAACATCATTTTGATCCTAACGGGTTTTGCGTTCCCTCTTATTCATTACGGGTTTCACGGGCAATGGAGAGAAATCAGCGATCTTGTTCTGGTCATTTTCGCCGCTAAAACAATTCTGGCCTTAACCGGGCTGACCGTTCTCGTACATGGCGTCTGGATTCTGGATCCTGAGATACAGAAGACCTTTGCGACCTTCTCGCCCACAGAACAGCCACCTGATGAAATATTGAATCGGTTCTGGGCACTGCGTACCACGCGTAAAAGAACCTGCCAGTTCTGCTTCGGGCTGGCACTGACGATTGTCGCAATTACGCCTATTTTACGGTTTTATAAATGAGTTCAACGCAAAAACTTATTGAGTTATGTGACGATTGTGGCGCCTGTGTGCGCACCTGCACTTTTTTGCGTCATTACTGTGATTCTCCTAAAGAGCTGGCCAGGCGTTTCAAGCGAAACCCCCTGGAAAATTTTGAGATACCTTATTCGTGCTCTCTTTGTGGACTATGCCAGCGTGTCTGCCATCTGGACCTGCATCCAGGCCTCATGTGTCTTGAAACAAGACAGAAAATTTTTCAAACCCAACAGGAGGATGCCCTGCCCAGTGATTTTGTTTATGACTACATGATCCCGCGCTTGAAAAGCTTCAGGAATCATCAAATCATCAGTACCTCGCCGGTCTTTACTCTCAGTAAGGCCGGTAAAAAAAATAAAAGCTCTTCAAAGAGTGTCTTTTTCCCGGGTTGTTCACTGCCGGCTTATTCACCCGGACTGGTGTTAAAGGCTTATCGGTATTTACAAAAAGAGATTCCGGGAATCGGAATTGTTCTCAATTGTTGTGGTAAACCAAGCCGCGATCTTGGCGATAAAGACAGGTTTCAAAAAATTTTCGGAGGAACCCTCAAAGCGTTTTCTCGACTTGGAATCGAGGAAGTGGTGGTTGCCTGCATCAACTGCCATAAGATATTCCAGGAGTATAGTGATATCAAACTGCGAACCATTTATGAAATAATGGCAGAAATGGGCCTGCCGGAGCCCATTTCGGGGGAAGGGCAAGAGATTACCATCCACGACTCCTGCCCGGCCAGACACCAACCCGAAATTCGAAAGGCGGTCAGACAGATTGCCTCTCAGATGAATTTTAGTGTCCAGGAAATGAGATTTAAAAATGAAACGACCCAATGCTGTGGGGCAGGTGGATGCTCCCCAATGGGCAACACTGCCTTAGCTGACAGGCACACCAGAGCCCGGGCCGGTCAGGCAAAAAGTCAAATCGTCTCGTATTGTGCGCACTGCCGCGAGCGGTTCTCAACCTGCGGTCCCTCCCTGCATATTCTTGATTTGGTTTTTAGCAGTTCATTCCAGAAGCACACTGAAGAATACCATGACAGCTGGCGAAACTGGCTGAACCGCTGGTATCTAAAAAAGAGATTCCAACTCATGAAAATTTGATCGTCATATCCCAATTCAAGGAAAAAGAAGGATCATGGAAGGAACTTTCAAATGAATGCAAGCGAGTTGGAGAAAGATCCAATAAGTTGAAACGCGACATTCAATTAAGAAATAGTAAAATTTCAAACGCACGATCTTAATAATTAGCAAAATCATGCATGCTGAGAATGCATTACGGTTGGGTTTTTTCTTCCTTATTTTTGCCCTCGTGGCGCTCTGGGAACTTCTGGCCCCGCGCCGCGAATTGGCCACTTCCAAAAAGCTGCGCTGGATCAGCAACCTGGGCATCACCTTCATGAACCCCTTACTGGTGCGCCTGTTGTTTCCGGTTCTGGCCGTAAACATGGCCGCAAAATCTCAGGAGCACGGCTGGGGTCTTCTTAACAATTTTGATCTGCCGTACTGGCTGGATATCGTTGTCGGAATTATTGTGCTGGATCTGGTTATCTACCTGCAACATGTAATGTTTCATGCAATTCCAATTTTGTGGCGCCTGCACATGGTGCATCATGCAGATCTGGATTATGATCTGACAACCGGCTTGCGGTTTCACCCATTCGAGATTATCTTGTCCATGGGCATTAAGTTGTCGGGTGTGGTCATCTTTGGTCTTCCGGCTGTAGCTGTCCTGATATTTGAGGTCCTGTTGAATGGTGCGGCCATGTTCAATCATGGAAATATCCGTTTGCCCTTAAAAATTGACCGGATACTTCGCTATTTTATCGTTACCCCCGACATGCATCGTGTGCATCATTCCGTGATCATCCGCGAGACCAACAGCAACTATGGCTTCAATCTTCCGTGGTGGGACCGGTTGTTTGGAACGTATTGCCACCAGCCGGCTAAAGGCCATGAGGAAATGACCATCGGGTTGACGCAATTCCGCGACTCCGCAAAGTTAACCCTGCCGTGGTTGTTGATTCTGCCCTTCATCGGCAATCCAGGCAGGTATCCAATCAATCGTCACTGATAAAAAACTGTGAGAAGCCCGGAGACGCAAAACAACCCGGATTTAGTATAAAGGCTACCAATCAATCTTTCTATAAATGCTAAAAATTATTACAAATTAAGGATGTACACCTATGGAGACTGAATTTACGACTCAAGACAAAAAATGGATTCAAAAAACGATTCGGGAAACATATTCGAAAGCCGCTAAAGGCCCAAAAGGCCTGTTTAATTATCCCACGGGCCATGAGGGGCTGACGGCTTTAAAATATGATCCTGAACTTCTGCAGGCGTTACCCGCGGAAGTTGCCGCCTCATATTGCGGAGTGGGCAATCCCTTCACATTAGGGCCCATCAATGAAGGCGATGTTGTGCTGGATGTGGGCTGCGGAGCGGGAGTCGACACGCTCTTTTCCGCGATGATAACAGGCCCTTCGGGAAAAGTGGTGGGGATCGATTTAACACCCGCAATGCTGGAAAGGGCAAAAAAAAATCTTTCAATGACGGATTTAAAAAATGTTGCATTTAAGGAAGGATCGGTTGAAAATTTGCCCTTTGCAGACGAAGACTTTAACATTGTAACTTCAAACGGGGCTTTAAATCTGGTCCCCGACAAGGCCAAGGCCTTTGCTGAGATCTGCCGGGTCTTAAAACCAGGTGGACGCCTGATGGTTGCAGACCTAATTCTCACAGGAAAGCTGCCCAAGGAAAAAGATAAAATAATTAAAAGCTGGGCTCAATGAGAGGGCGGGGCCATACCGGGAAAGGATTTCCTGGCAATGCTCAAAAAGGCCGGCTTTGTGAATGCTGAACTGGTCGAAAAAACGGGTTTCAACAGTTCCCCAGCTACAGAAGGGGTATTAATCCGTGCTGGAAAATAAAAAAAAAGGAAGCAAATTATCTCATGAGCTTACAAGCGAAAATTGTTCGCAGTTCTGTCGTGATTTTTTATTTATTAATCGGGCTCGAAATCATCATCATGATCAGCCCCTTTGCGGCCTATTTCTATGCCGGGTATGGCCCGTTACTCAACACACTCTATGCTTTTCCGGCCACTGCCTGGCTGACCGGCTTTTTTTTACCCCATGCCGTCGTCTCCAAAAGCAGTGTTCTCAATTTTGTCAACAGTTTTGGTCGAACCCTGTTCTCCCTTGGAATCCTTGCGTTTTTGATCGGAGCTTTCCAAGTTTACTCGGCCCAGTGTCGCCGCGAAGGTGTGGTTACCGGAATTCTGTATCGATGGATTCGCCATCCCCAGTATCTGTTTCTCGCCATCGCCGGATTGGGCTTGCTCCTGTTCTGGCCGCGCTTTTTTATCCTAATCCTGTACGTCAGTATGTTATTTGTCTACTATCTGCTGGCGCGCTATGAGGAACAACTCATGCTGGCAAAGCATGGGGAAAGCTACCGCGCGTACATGGAGCACACGGCCATGTTTCTCCCGGGTGAGCCGGGCGGTAAAATATTTCGTTCTCTGTTCGGTTGGATCCGTTCGAAAAAGCTGGCGCTGGGGCTGGCTTATGTGGTCTCCCTGGTGCTGTTTACTTCCGGGGCGTTTGGTCTGCACGGTTATACAATTTCCAAAACATCGATAATATACATTCCTGAAAAACAGCTCACGGCGGTTTCGGTAATTCCGCAGACGGATGAATCGATGCAAAGTATTATCGACATCGCCTTTCAGGACAGCGCCGTTTCCGCCGTGATCGAAAATTTACAACAGCAGGGGCACAAAGGATTCATGGTACATATCATGCCCAGGCAATACATGATGCAAGCTCTTTTTGCCCAACCCGACATGTCCGGTATGCGCATGAGGTCCAGGCGGTCGTTTGGCGCTGTAATCGGGTTTATTTTTCCGCTTTTAAGTCGCCGCGGTCACAATGAGATGATGGGCTTAACGGGCGAATGGCCCCATGCGGCTGATTTTCTCTCAACTGACCTGGCCGAACGGGGAGTACGCTTCAGGCAACGAAGCGCTGGCCTTCACGGTCAAACACTTACCCCTGCTGCGGGTGGATGTCGATACCGCCAAAGGCAAAGTGCTGAATGTTGAACCCACGGCACCGCGAAACTACTGGGGCCAGATGCCCATGCCCGTGTTCTGAATCCGGCAGGTGGCTATTATATTATGGATGCCGGGTCCCAAGGAAATATTTTTTATAGGTGGGAGCGGCTTCCAGCCGCGAATATCGCAGTAAGATGCTGCTCCCACAGCTATAAATTGGAAAAATATCGCTGTAGTATTAATTGCGCCGTTATTTATTGTAACCTTTTCCAATATTCCGGTTCGATACAAACTTCGTGATCGCAGGATTTATATTTGTTGCGAAAAGATAGTTTTACCTAAAAGTAAGATTTGTGGGTCCCTCTTGAAAAAGTTATAATATTGGAGTCACCGACCACCCGCAGAGCGGCTGGCTTGGATTTTTCCGCCATCGGCGGGAAAAAACAAAGGCACGGCAGTGCCTTAATCGGTGCGGGTGTAACCGGGTGTACGTCAATGATCAGCCCGCTCTATGGGCGGGATGGTTTGGATTTCCAGCTGCAGGACGGAAATCCAAGCGAACGTCAGTTCGCAATCATTGCGTTTGTGATCGGGTGCGCAGCACCCGATCTGCCTACAAACAACCACCTGGTTTGAAAACACCCAATAAATTTTTATGACATTCGTGAAAATTAAAACGTGGAGCCGTATCGTAGATACAGGAGAATTAAAAAGCGGTTTGGAAAAATTAAATAATTTAATTCAATCCTGGATTTACCGCCTGTCTAAGGCAGGCAGCCTCTCATCCGATACGGAAGAGCAGCAGCTGCGCAAGGCTGTCGTAATCTTTCTGGCCAGCACCTATAGTATTTTAGGCTTGCTGTGGGGCTTTGTATATCTGGCTGTCAATCTTCCGCTAGCGAGCATTTTCCCGATTGGTTACTCGCTGGTTTCAGGTGCCAGTCTTTTATATTTTTTCAACACAAGGCATTATAAATTTTTTTACCGCAGCCAGCTTACATTGATCCTCATTCTACCTTTTGGCCTGCAGTGGAGCCTGGGTGGCTTTATTCCTTCGGGTGCGGTCATCATCTGGTCGATCCTTTCGCCCATCGGCGCACTGATGTTTGTCGGAACAACCCGGGCCTTACCGTGGTTTACGGCCTATGTTCTGCTGATGGTCGTCTCCGGTCTTTTAGACGCCAGAGCGATGCCGCCTCACCTTTCTCCGTTTTTTGTGGTTATCTCTTTTGTATTGAATATCGGTGGCGTATCGGCGATTGTTTTTGCTCTGCTTAAGTATTTCGTCGGTGAACGCGAAAGCGCGATGGCCGCTTTGGCTGAAGCTCATCTGCGGGTTCGCCATTCACTTTCATTGGCTATGGAGGTCCAACAAAATCTGTTACCAAATTCAAATCCGAATATTGATGGACTGGATATTGCCGGAAAAAGTATCTACTGCGATGAAACCGGGGGTGATTATTATGACTTTCTTGAAGTCGGGAACCCGGAAGAGGGAAAAATCGGCGTGGTTGTAGGAGATGTCTCGGACCACGGCATTCCATCGGCTCTTTTGATGGCCACGGCGCGTGCCCTTATCCGGCAGCGATGTTCTGCTTTCGGTCAAATCGACCAGGTTGTTTCCGATGTGAACCAGCAGCTTGCAGTAGACGTCAAAGACTCGGGTCGATTTATGACATTATTTTACACCGAGATCGAAAGATCGAATAAAATCATACGATGGGTAAATGCCGGGCATGAACCCGCTATGATCTATGAGCCTGCGAAAGATTCCTTTAGCGACCTTAACGGGGACAACAATTTAGCGCTGGGGGTCTTTGAAGATACTGAGTTCAAGGAGGCGCAACGGGAAATTGCACCGGGGCAAATCATTATTATCGCCACCGACGGCATCTGGGAGGCAC
>PVMK01126569.1_pt1 | contig 58105 bp, 52 predicted proteins | sample 1853481 | NCBI WGS metagenome assembly PVMK01 (sample SAMN08533507, study PRJNA380276) | Marine sediment metagenome, whole genome shotgun sequencing project.
TGAGTTAACAGAGTATCTAACTTCCCCATATATACCAGTTCCATTGCCAGGGAATCTCCGAAACGATTAATAATAAGTTTGTATCCGTAAGTACCGGAAATGTGTTCAAGCCTGAGCACATCCCAATCGATTGAAATGTTTTTATTCGAGATCTCAATTAGCGAATCCGAGATTAACCTGAGCTCTCTCATGAACCGTAAACAGAGTTTCTGTTTTTTCTTTCTGTCTTTAAGATCGTTAAAGACGAAATGAAGCCCATCTGCTGAATAATATTCCGGGTTTCCTGTTTCTGATATTTTCCACTCAGCCTTGATAACTATCCTGATTTTATCTTTTTCACTATCCTGCTTATTGATGTCCTGAATACAAATTTCTTTTCTACATAACTGCTCTACAATAGCTGTATAGAGTAAACCTGATTTTTTCAGGTCTGGTGTGGTCAGGATGTATGGCCTTCCATCAACCACAATAGTTGGTTCGCCATATTCTTCTATATACAAAACAATATCAGAAGATGAATTAATTTTCTCAGACACTTGTCGTAAATTCTCTGCATATCCAAGTGCTGTATGGCGCCATCTGTTTTTTTTGATGCTCTGTCTTAATTCTGATACATCCTCCCTGCTTGATTTAACTACCTCCTGTTCATACAACATGGCCATTTGGGTCAATGCAGTTTTGGTAAACAATGTGAGTTGTTCTTTTCCTTCACTCTCCATCTGTTTTGCAAGCATGATCAGATCGGCATGCTTGACCCAGGCCTGATACACGGGGTCCTGAGGATAAATCCACAGGGCAGGTCTATCATCAATGTAGATAAACGTTTCGGCGGTGACAGACTGACGGGTTAAAGAGAAGAATAAATGCGAAGTAGAGAAACTATTGCCTTGATGAATCTTGACAGTTCTAAACTGTTCCCTGCCTTGAATCCAGCACTGTAAAAAGGCTACTGCAATTGACTGATTGCATCTGACAAACGGCTGACTGCAATGACTTCCATACCTTTGATGTTCTGTTTCGGTTGATTGGACCTGGGGATAATGGCTTTTTTGAAACCATGCTTCACCGCTTCGTGCAATCGTTCCAGACCATTCTGCACAGGTCTTATTTCCCCTGCAAGACCACTTCGCCAAACACGACTAAATCCTGCGGTAGAGGCATATTTTTCAAACTGGATATTACCGCCAATATGATGGCCAGATCCGCAGCCGTTTCGGTAATTCTAATGCCACCGACGACATTAATAAAAACATCCTGATCTGCAGTATTAATCCCCGCATGCCGATGTAATACAGCCAGCAACATGGACAGGCGGTTTTGTTCCAGGCCAACACTGACGCGTCTTGGATTACCCAGAGGTGATGTATCAACCAACGCCTGTACCTCAACAAGCAATGGTCTTGTCCCCTCTTTTGTCACCATAATAACGCTACCAGTGACCGGCTCTTCATGCCTGGAAAGAAATATAGCGGAAGGATTACTCACTTCTTTCAGGCCCTTGTCAGTCATGGCAAATACGCCAATTTCATTCACTGCACCATAGCGATTTTTAATGGATCGAATCACCCGGTAGCGGCTACTCGTGTCACCTTCGAAATAAAGCACCGTATCGACCATATGTTCCAGTACCCTGGGACCTGCCAGGGCACCATCTTTTGTCACGTGGCCCGCCAGCAATACAGTCGTGTTGGTTTGCTTGGCATAACGCACCAATTGCGCAGCTGACTCCCTGACCTGCGCCACTGAACCAGGGGCGGACTGTAATATCTCTGTATAAACCGTCTGAATGGAATCTATCACTATAACTTGAGGCCGCTCGGCACTGGCAACAGACAAAATTCTTTCCAGATTATTTTCTGTTAATAATTTTATTTTCTCGAGGACGAGATCCAGTCGATGACCACGAAGACTGATTTGTTGTGCAGATTCTTCACCAGAAACATAAAGTGTTTTTACCCCACCTTCACTGCCCAGGACAGAAAGCATCTGGATTAATAATGTCGATTTTCCAATACCAGGATCACCACCGATTAATGTCACCGACCCGGTGGCCAAACCACCACCCACTGCACGGTCAAGCTCAGCCATGCCGGTGCTTAGCCTGAAAGATACCTCGGTATCAACCGAATCAAGAAAGCATACTTCTGAAGGGACCGCGATATGGTCTCGATTCCTGAATGATTTTACGTTTGATGTTGCTTCAATTACAGTTTCCGTCATCGTATTCCATGCATGGCATTTGCCACACTGACCCGCCCATTTGGGCAAGGTCGCGCCACATTCAGTGCATTGATATTGAACTTTAGCCTTCGCCATAACTGAACTCTAGTCGTTTATGGACTGCACATAAAACTTCGTATGGAATTGTGTCTGCATGCCTGGCAATTTCTTCAACTGGTAATCCCTCACCCCAAAGAACTACTGGATCACCTGTTTTGGCCTGTGCCTGGGAACGCAAATCGACCGTCAGCATGTCCATAGATGCACGACCAATAAGCTCAGCTCTTTTGCCATTCACCAGTACAGGAGTGCCCGATTTCGCATGCCGTGGGTAGCCATCACCGTAGCCAGCTGCAACCACACCCACAAGCATATCTTCTGGACAGCGCCAGGTCGCACCATAACCCACAGGCTCTCCCGCCTTCAGTTGCTTGACGGTGATCAATCTTGATTGCAATGTCATCACTGGCTGCAGTCCATGTTGCGGGCCCTGACTATCACTAAATGGGGAAACACCATAAAGCATTATCCCTGGCCGTACCCAGTCAACATGGGCATCTGGGAAGGCCATAATGCCAGCGGAGTTTGCAATGGTTTTTTCCACATCCTGATTTTCAGCAACCTGGTTGAAACATTGAATTTGTTCAAGGGTCATCGGATTATCAGGATCATTAGCACTGGCAAGATGTGTCATCAAACGAACATCTTTGACATTGTTTGTTTGTTGCAAACGTGAGATCACATCATTGACCAGATCCGGCAAAAATCCCAGGCGATGCATGCCTGTATCTATTTTCACCCATACATGAACCGGTTTGTTTAGCTGGCTTTGTTCAAGCATTTCAACTTGCGAAATATCGTGAACAACAATATCCAGTTCCAGTTCACTGATCTCACTCAATTCTTCCCCGGCATAAGGACCTTCTAGCAGGTTGATACGTTGCTTGATATTCGCCTGTCTTAATTCTCTGGCCTCTTCCAGACAGGCAACACCAAAGGCGTCAGCATGTTCGAGTGATTGGGCGATGCGAGCAATACCGTGTCCGTAGGCATCTGCCTTGATGATGGCCATGATTCTGGAATCGGGGGCGAATGTACGAATACGATTGAAATTATGACGAAGTGCGGAAAGACTAATGACAACCTTTGCAGGTCGGCTCATTCATACCCTCCTTTGGTATACCCTCCTTTGGCATATCCTCCGTCAGGAAAGCCACCGCCAGAGGAAGGAAAATTATTATCCGGAATATAATTTTCGAATCGTGTGTACTGACCAAGAAAAGTCAGCGGCACCATTCCGATGGGTCCATTTCGTTGTTTGGCAATAATAAGCTCGGCCTTGCCTTTATCCATCGTATCTTCGTTATAAACCTCATCCCGATAGATAAACATAATCAGGTCAGCATCCTGTTCAATCGCGCCACTTTCACGAAGATCGGACATTATTGGACGTTTATTAGGTCGTTGCTCAAGGCTTCTATTGAGCTGGGATATTGCGATAACCGGGACATTGAGTTCTTTCGCCATGGCTTTGAGTGACCGTGAAATCTCGGAGATTTCTGTCGCACGATTTTCACTGGTACCAGCAACCTGCATCAACTGCAGATAATCAATAATGACCAGATCCAGGCCATCATTTTCCCGGTAGATTCGACGACAACGCGCCCTGATTTCAGAAGGTGTCAAGGCCGGCGTATCGTCAATAAACAAACGCGCATCTTTTAGTATCTCAACGGCAGAGGTTAATCTCGGCCAATCTTCATCCTTGAGCTTGCCGGTACGTATCTTATGCTGATCAATCCTTGCCAGGGAAGACATCATGCGCATGGCCAATGAATGACCGGGCATTTCCATACTAAACACGACAACTGCAAGTTTTTCCTTGATCACTGCGTGCTCAGCAATGTTGATTGCCAGGGCTGTTTTGCCCATGGAAGGTCGGCCGGCGATGATAATCAGATCAGAAGGTTGCAGACCGGCTGTTTTTTCATCGAGATCTTCATAGCCTGTAGCCACACCGGTGATGGGACTGTCTCGATGAAACAATTCATCAATTTTATCCAGCGCGTTTACCAGCAGATCTTTGATGGTGTTGTAATTTCTACGACCTTTTGATTCTTTTTCAGCAATCTCAAATACAGTTTTTTCCGCAAGATCCAGTATCTGCTCGTTGGTCTGCCCCTCAGGATTGAAGACACTCTCGCTGATGGTATTGGTCGCCTGAATAAGCTGCCTTAAGACGGAGCGTTTTCTAACAATATCAGCATAGGCCTTAACATTACTCGCACCAGGGGTTCTTTCTGCGAGGGCAGCGAGGTAAGTTAAACCACCAGCATCATCAAGTTGCTGATGGCTATCCAGCCATTCTGCAACGGTGACAACGTCATAAGGTTGACCCTCATCATCAAGCTTGGAAATTGCGCGAAATATTGCGCGGTGGTCCTTGCGGTAGAAATCATCTTCTGAAACTCTTTCAGAAACGTGTTCCCAGACACTGTTGTTAATAAGAAGACCGCCCAATACTGCCTGTTCTGCCTCAATAGAATGAGGCGGGATCTTTAACGAAGCTGTTTCTCTATCGACAGCTCCAGGCGACTGTGCGGTATCCTGCATTCACTCCTCCTGAAGGAGTTTGTGATTGATATTCATGCCGATGTTTCCTGTGCAATTATTCTGACCAAAAAATTGAACAGGAAACACCGGATAATATTAACTCTTTTCAGCAATAACTATAACTTTAACTTTGGCATCTACTTCTGAATGAATATGTACGTCAACCTCAAATTCACCTACAGCCCTTAGAGGCCCTTCTGGTAGACGAACTTCATTTTTAGCCAGCTCAGCACCTGCTGCTGTAACAGCTTCTGCAATATCGGCACCACTGACGGAACCAAACAATTTGCCTTCTTCACCGGCTATTCTTTCCAGTGTAACTTCTGTTGCATTGAGTTTTTCTGCACGGGCTGTTGCCACGCTCAAGGAATCCGCCTGGGCTTTTTCCAGCTCGGCGCGACGACCTTCAAATTTTTCTACGTTCTCTGCCGTGGCGGACACTGCTTTACCTACCGGGATCAGATAATTACGGCCATAACCTGCCTTGACATTGACCTGGTCACCTAATTCACCCAGCTTGTTAATTTTTTCTAGTAATATGACTTCCATCTAACTTTCCTCACTCGCTAAAACACACCTTATCATAATTCATAACTAATTCTGACCATTATCACTGGTATTGCTTATCTCTCTATTTATCCACGAATCAATAAGCCCCAGGCAGGCAATTATCAGGATTGCCTGTGGCATAAAAACCAGCAAAAGATACATCACAATTAACCAAATCTGGGGTAATTTTTTTGCATTCACTATCCTGTGCACTGATGCCAGTCCCTGAAATAAATACATAAAAATCACGACAACCAGTATATCCAGGCCTGCCGAGCCCTGTTGTCCACCGCTGGTATAAAGCAGAATTATCCCTGCCAGTGACAGAAAAATAACTGCACCTGGCAATCTCAATGCATAGAACTCTGTCCTGAAACCACCCGGGTTAAACAGTAACGATTGCCACCATCGTGATAGCAATGATGTGACAATCAGGCTGCTAGCAATAGCACCTGACATAATGGCATTCATTGCGGGTGCTGCCTGTACCAGAACTTCCTGATACTGCTCGCCACCACCCTCAGGAAATGCATTATTAATCCATAATTCCATCCACTGCTGCCACCATCCCGGAACATCTGCGATCAACCAGTGCAACACCAGTACATAAGCACAGGCTATGACTCCTGCGACAAAAACCAGCCAACCCTGTGACTGTGTTTGCCTGAGGACACTGCAACAAAGATACACCGGGGCCCAAATGCACAGAGCAAATGCAATTGCTACCTGAGGATCAACACCGATTACAGCAACAAACAACACTACCGCCAACAAACAAACCAGTAGCACCTGCATTCCATATGCAGGCCCCTTTCTCAAGATAATCAGACCTGCCGGGACACCACTTAACAAGTATGAAAGTGGCGGAATAAACATTGAAACCACCGTGAACAGGCTAATAGCCATTACTGCTTGCAGACGTCCAAGCAACATATAATCGCCAAGTGCACGCATTTCTTAACTCACCCGATATGTATCTGAAGAAAAATCCATCAGATACTCAAAACAATTATTTATAAGCTGTTAGTGCGAATCGCAATAAGGCAACAATGCCAGGAAACGCGCACGCTTTATTGCTGTCACAAGTTGTCTCTGGTATCGCGCCTTGGTACCGGAGATCCTGCTTGGAACAATCTTGCCTGTTTCAGTCAGGTAATTTTTCAATGTATTCACATCTTTGTAATCAATTTCCTTGACACCTTCAGCTGTGAATTTGCAATAACGTTTACGACGAAAATAACGTGACATTCTATCAATCCTCTGTTTTTTCAGTGGTTTCTTCGGAGACATTCTCTTTGACTTCAGTAATGTCCTCGCTCGCTGTCTCAGCAGGAACTTCAGTAATGTCCTCGCTTGCTGTCTCAGCAGGAACTTCAGTTGCTTTCTCTGCCTCTGCCTTTGCTGCAGCTTCAGCTCGAGCCTTTTCCGCTGCCTCTGCTGCTACCCTGGCTCTTGCTTCTGCCTCAGCTCTAAGCTTCGCTGCGGCCTCTTCCTCTTCCTTCATTTTTGCCAACAATGAAGCCTCAGTCACAGGCTCATCACGTTTGATGATGAGATTTCTGATAACAGCATCGTTAAATCTGAAAGCATTGCCCAGCTCTTCTAACGGCTCGGCACCACACTCAATATTCATCAACACATAATGTGCCTTGTGAATCTTGTTAATTGGGTAGGCAAGGACACGACGTCCCCAGTCTTCGAGACGGTGGATGGCTCCACCACTTGATTCAATCATGGTACGGTACCGTTCGATCATGGCAGGTACCTGTTCGCTCTGATCCGGATGGACCATGAATACAACTTCATAATGTCGCATTTTTATAACCCTCTTGGTTTTTAGCAGCCCCCTGACTATCAATATCGCTATTTCACAGTGGAGCAAGAATTAAAGAACGCGGGATTCTAGTGGATTTAACAAGAATATTCAATTAAAAGGAAAGAATCATAACTCCTTGTATTGACTATAATTCTTGTTTTGGCGGCGTGGTTACTGAATCTCCCTGGCAAGACACCCTTTCCTGGCCGTTCAGGCTGATCCCAGTCATTTCAAGCTATAGCTTCAATTTCCTTATTTTGTGATGGTATTCCTGATATTCACCACTTGCACAGCAAACAAAGCATTTACGTAATATAAACTCAGATCCTATAATGACAGCCTATGACTGCATCAAAAGCCAAAGGATCCGGAATGGTTATGTGTACGCGTTTTATACTATGTTTTACACTACTCACACTGGTTGCTTGTGCCAGTCAGATACCAGAATTGATTAAACTTCCTCCCAATCCCGATCCGGAGTTCCTTCAGGTAAAAAGTAACATTGATACATTCAAAGACCAGTATGTGCGCTGGGGTGGCAAGATTATTTCGGTTGAAAACAAGGAAAATTTTACCTGGATAGAAATCCTGGCAAGCCCGCTTTCTCGTTCCGGAAGACCCGGTTCCAATAGTGACTATGAAGGCCGATTTATAGCAAGAATTGACAGGTTTCTGGATCCGGAACTTTACAGTAAAGACCGTTTTTTGACGGTATTTGGAACAATTGATAGTGAAGTTGTACAGCGGATTGACGAATATCCATACAGCTATCCCCTAGTCAACGCAAAAGAACATTACCTGTGGCCTGAATATCGCACAGCACCATATCAATACCCGTACTACTACCCGTATTATCACGGCTATTATTATCCCTATCACAGCAGCCGTTTCGGATTTCACCAGCACTTCCGCCACTTTGGATTTCACCCATATTACTAGAACTGTATTAAACCCCGAAACCAGGGGATCATGCCTGTCTAAAGCTTATCTTCTACACTAACCCGCGTGCTGTACTAAACGCATCTCTGAAATCTACATAAACCGGTTTATCAGTTTCGAGCATTAATTTCAGGAGTGCCTGCTGGGTACGGTACTTTATATGCCCTACTGCGAGTGCACCGATACCAACGGCACCCTTTGCTGCTACAGCATGCGTCAGAGGTGCCCCAAAATCCTGTAGTTCAAGGCCTCGAATGCCCAGAGGTGGAACAGCATTCACGTCACCAACTACCTTCAATGCTTTAGCGTCAGCAAGTACAGAATCATTTAATATCTCTACACCTGCTTTAGCCGTACAAAAAGCAATGTCCACATTGGCAAGCAAATAAGCCTTATCTGCATCAGAAGCTGCAATCGTTGCTTTCATTGCGCAGCCACAGGATGCATTGTATTCATCGGCAACATTCTGCGCATTTTCAACACTCTGGTGATCGACCAGGGTAATATCTGCGCCTGCAAGAGAAGCAATTACTCCGGTTGCAATACCAACGGGACCAGTTCCTCCAAAGATAACCCCCTTACTATCCTTTAGTTCCATACCATGTTTATCTTTGAGTTCTTTCTCAACACATGCGACCAATGCGGCAGCCGTGGTAAATGCACCACTGGGATCAGCCAATACAGATATTTCAAAGGGAGGTACCATCGCTTTTTTTGCTGCCTCCAACATCTTCTTCGCCAAAGCAATATCGCGACCACCAATAAAGACCGCCGTTTTCTTCACGCCTTCTGGTTCACGAGAAAAGATCGCATCCTGCAAAAGTCCATTTACCTGCCATAATTCCACGTTTGCGTAGGGGATAACAACATCATAACCGGCATCAACAGCCATATTAATATCAAAAGGACTGACGTAAGGCATGGGGTCAATCATGTGGATTATGGAATTCTTGCTCATAAATTAATGGCCTGTATTTGATTGATATTTTTAATTCTTCTTTCCGACAATTGAGAGACTACTTGCTCAAGCCTTTCTCATTACCATTTGCCTGAACCATTTTACCAGATAATGAATAGCTCAGACCCATTTTTATCATTTGCTACTCTACTCAGAAACCCTGCCGCGTAGAGACTTTGTTTTCCCCCGACGAGTTTTACTGTCCAGTCTCTTTTTCCTGGCACCCTTGCTTGGCCTGGTCGGCCGCCTGATTTTCTGTACAGTAGCCACAGCTTCAATAATTGCCTGTAAACGCTCAAGGGCATCATTCCGGTTTTTATCTTGAGTCCGAAATTTCTGTGCCTTGATAATAATCACACCTTCCTTGCTAATACGCCGATCGCGTAATTTTAATAGACGTTCTTTAACTATGTCTGGCAGTGAGGAGGCATTGATATCAAAACGCAAATGAATCGCTGACGAGACCTTATTAACATTCTGCCCACCAGCCCCCTGCGCCCGAATAGCTGTAAGCTCAATCTCATCATCAGGGATGGAAATCATTCAAATCCCAAACTATTTAACTTTTTCATTTCAAGTATTCTGACCCCTTGATTTTATATCTTAATCTTCTAGTAAAGCATCAAATTCCTTTCTTTTGCTTTCAAACCATTCCTTCATTGCATCAGGATTTTTCATAAGGCCTTGCATTTCATTCATGGCCTTTAGGTGTTCTTCATCACTTTTCTGATACATCTCCATGCCATGTTGTTTGCTCATTTCTGCAATTGCATCAAAACTGTTCGCACGAAACACTTCATCACACGCCCCACCGAGTTGTTTACAAGTCATTGCTTTCATCTTCCTATCTCCATTGTTGATTTTGAGAAAAGTTGTACCTGACCCCACTTATTCTTCGTACCTGACCCCACTTATTCTGACCCCACTTATTCCGGAGTTTATAATTAATAAATGAGTACCGCAGCCGACGAAGCAACGCAGTAGTAGCGGAAAATAGCCCGTCCTAACCGAAGGAAAGACTTTCTTTAGTTAAGAGAGCCCTTCCTTCAGCTTATTCAATATTTTTAACAGACTTAGCGTCCGTACATATCAAGACCAGGGAGTGGACGGTGATACTTAGCAACATCGCTATACGCCTTAGACGCTGCTAACATACCTTTTTCAACGTCAACCGGTAATCCCGCTTCTTCAGCTGACTTCAAGAAGGCAATAGAAGCCGACAGAGCGTGTTGAGGCTGTATACCGCCTGTCGCGCAAAGACGCCAGCCCAGATCAGGAGCGCCTGGAATAGCGGCCGCTTCTACGGCGTGCTTGAAGTACATGATGCTTAGCACTTCCATGATTTTTTTCTCACCATAACCTTCTGGTGATTTGATAGCCGTTACTGCATTAGATCTCGTATTGATATCTTTTGCCACCAGCTCTAAGCCTGCGCCCAGTGCGGCGGCACGGAAGACTTCAGAGCAATCTTTATGACGCTCGCAAACACGGTCAATGCCTTCGATCGCAAGCGCATCCAAAGCCACAGCGAATTGGGCGTAATTACTAGGCGTTTCAAGGTGCAGGCCTGTGGTTTCCATGGCATCAATCATCTTGCCAAGGTTAAGGTAGTGTTGGCCTTTTTTAATGCCCGCTTCTGCCAGCTGTTTGTCGGCCTCACGAATTTTCTCAACCGCTTTAGGGCTAAGAGAGAGCATGCCGATACCGGGCGTACCCATCATACCTTTTTGGCTACAGCCAATTAGCATGTCGATTCCCATTTCAGTCATAGAACATGGCATGCTGGCGATAGAAGAAATACCGTCAATAATAAGAAGCGCTGGGTGGTTTAGTTCATCCAGTAAGTCACGTAACTTCTTAGGGTCAGTCGTCACCCCTGCGCCCGTTTCGTTATGTGGCGCCATTACCATCTTGATGTTATGTTCAGTGTCTTTTTCTAACACCTCTCTACACTTATCAAATGGCAGGTCTTCACCAATTTCACCTTTTATGCGAATCACGTTTCTGCCCAGGTTTTCAACGCAGTTACCCATTGCAGTACTGAAAGCGCCGATCTCTAGGGTTACAATGGCTGGCTTGTCGGAACCTGCTTCCTCTGGCGTGCGACATGAGCCTGCAGCAGCTTCTGTACCAGAGGTACCAGAGCCGGTGAAGAACAAAGCCCTACCGCCATCTTGCATATCAACTAATTTCCCGTACGCCTCGCGAACCGATGTAAAAAACTTAGCGACGCCTGGTCCACGCATGCCTCTTGTTTGGTTAGATGAAAATTGAGTAACCAATTCAGATCCAAAAGCTGGACCCGGTGTCACATTGATGATCTTGTTATGTGGAGACCAGACTGGAGCCTTATCCTTAAGAAAGTCGTCAGGTGCATCAATCTGATTCGTTTCGATAAGACGTCTAAGTCCAGAAAGTGGAGAGATTAATTCATTCGTCATTTTCAAGTACCTCTAGATATTTATATATTTACGTTTTTGATAATTAATAATTTTAGATTTTAATACTTTATCCAGTGGAACCCAGGCCCGCACTGATACAGTTGATGGAAAGAAGTAGTGGTACCAGACCATTTAATTGGTCCTTGTCATCAGCACGGTTACGAAATCTTTCAACTAATTTCACCTGCAATAAACCTACCTTCCCTAATATTTCTTCACGTCTTCCAAATTGACGTTTAAATTTAGGGAAGCGATCCAGTAATTCTTTTTCACCGGTGATTCGTAATACCAACGTTTTAGTAAGTTCATATTCAGCTATGAACATATCAAAAATCCTTTCTCTCAATGCTTCATCCTTGACCAAAGAGGCATAGGCTTTGGCAATATCCATATCTACCAGTGGTAAACTCTTTTCGACGCCATCTATGATTAAACGAAAAATTCTGGATTCGTTAAACATTTTTCCCAGTAAGACATCTGCATCATCACCATGTGCTTCTATGAATTTTTTCAGTCCACTGCCGACACCGTACCAACTGGTCACCAAATGCCTGTTTTGAGTCCATGCAAAGACCCAGGGGATAGCCCGTAGATCACTCAATGAATTAGCGCCGAAGCGTCTGGCAGGACGTGAGCCAATGTTCATCTTGACCAGTTCATCAACCGGACTTGCCGCGTTGTAATAATCGACCAGGCCTTCCGTTTCTGCTAATTCCCTGTAGGCATCGAAAGCAAAGTTTGATAATTCTTCAACAGCAGCATCAATTTCATCATTCGGAGCCAAGGCAGATTCGGATTGTGATTTCAGTGTGTGCATAAATACACCTGATGTGAGTAATTCCATATTGTGTTGTGCTGTGCCTTTATTGGCAAATTTACTGGAGACCACTTCACCCTGTTCAGTAATTCTCATTTGACCATGGATCGAACCAGCTGGCTGTGCGGCAATTGCTCGCCCTAATGGCGCACCACCTCGGCTCACAGAACCACCTCGACCATGGAAAAATGATATTGGAATACCAGCTTTTTCACCTATTGCGGTTAGTTCGGCCTGGGCCTTGGTTAACTCCCAGTTTGCTGTAAAAAAGCCACCATCTTTATTCGAGTCTGAATAACCCACCATGACTTCCTGCACACCACCAACTTGTTCTACTGAACGCCGCACCACAGGAATACTCAGAAATTCTTCCATCATTTCTGAACCGCGTTGCAGGTCATCAATAGTTTCAAACAAGGGAACTATGGGTAAGGTACATTTATCGACACCGGCCTTATCGGCAAACAAACCAGCATACTTGGCAAGGACATAAAGTCCCAGTATATCAGCGACTGTTTGCGTCATACTCAGAATACAATTACCGAAGGCTTCTCTATCAAGCTTTTCCATCATATCTCTGGCCATACAAAACATACCAAGTGTCGATGCGGAGGCAGCATCCAGATCTTTGAATGAGGGCAGTTCTTCAAGTGGTCTTTCCAGTTCAGAGATTAACCACGCTTGCCATTCTCCCGAATCAGCTGCTGGAGGACTGGCATCATTACCTGCACCCGTGATCTGCCGCCACAATGCTGCAAGAGTATTATTCGTCATGGTTGAATTTTCTCGTAAATCCATACGCATGGTACGAAAACGGAATGCCTCAACCTCTCTTCTAAATGGAGTGATCAAGGAAGCAGATTGTTCTTCACAATTTGCATCTATCAAACCTTGTTCCAGTTGCTTTAAATCCTCAATGAACCCATCAGCATCTGCGTAGCCGATATATCTTGGTGCCCCTCTCTCTACATCTGTATTGGCAATTGTGCCTTCCAGTAATCGCCGCATACAGACTACGTATTGTCTAAAGACTTCCCCGGGGTTTCTATCTGCAATATTTTTACCATCAGCACTTTCCTCGAGTATTTTCTCCAGTGATTTACTAAACTCAGCTGAAACAACTACCGCGTTTCTGGACACACTGACTCTTTTTACCAGTTCAGCAAGGCGTTGTTGATATCTCTTTAAACATGTCCTTCGATTTGCCAGTAATGCCTGCTGGGTGACATCATTGGTAACGAATGGGTTACCATCACGATCACCGCCAATCCATGCACCGAATTGAAAAAATGGTGGGATATTAAATTTGTGATCTGGATAATATTGTTTTAAGACCCACTCCAGCTTCTCCAACATCTCAGGCACGCTCTGGAACAATGCCTCTTCAAAAAAATGTAGTCCCCAATTCACTTCCATTTTAACTGTGGGTTTCTCCAGTCTCAGCTCTCCAGTCAACCACAGCAAATCAATTTCATTTCTTAGATCGGAAACCAGACCTTCTCGTTCACGTTCGGTCCAGCGTTGGTTCTCAAGTTCCTTGAGTAACAGATACATTTTCCTGTGTATCTCAAGTACGGTAACGCGTTTTGCTTCCGTAGGATGTGCCGTGATGGTAGGCCGTATGCGTGCATCGTTGAGTAAACTTTGTATCTCATCTGCTGAAATACCATCTTTTACTGAAGTCTCAAAGACATTACCAAAAGTCCCTGGTACTTGACCCAGACCGCGCGTATTCTCGATTAGGCGCAAACGACGCATGGCGGTATTTTCTTCTGCGATATTTAATAACTGAAACCAGATGCTCCATGCCTGGAGCACGCCAAGCAACAGGACTTCATTATCCTCTGGAATTTCGGACTCCCCCATGAACAGGGGAAGAATTTCTGGCTGACGTGTTTTAATGACGGCCTTGAGTTGCTCCGTCATTAAATCGGTCACTTGTTTTGCGTAGGCAGCCGATAACTCGGCTACATTTAAATCCGTATCTACAGCTCCTTCAGTACCTGTCGACACAGCTCACCTCCTGATTTTTATTATTATTTATGCCACCCTATTAGGCGGCTCATCGCCTGCAAAGAAAGCCTGCACATTATCCAGGGAACACATCCCCATGGCTACGCGTGTTTCTGTGGTGGCACTCCCAAGATGTGGAAACATGACCACATTTTCCATGCTTAATAAATCCTCTGTGACGGTAGGTTCTTTTGCGAAAACATCCAGACCCGCACCAGCAATCTCACCATCTGCCAGGGCTTTTACCAATGCTGGTTCATCAACCACATCACCACGTGCTGTATTAATGAGAATTGCATGTTTTTGCATCAAACCAAAACGCTCTGCATTCATCAGATTTGTATTGCTGCCTCCACCTGGACAATGCAAGGTGACAAAATCTGCATCCTTCAATACATCTTCAACGCTATCTAGCTGTGTTGCACTAAATTTCTTGATGACTTCGTCTGATGGTGGATATGGATCATAGAAACTGAGCTGCATACCGAAACCGAAATGGGCCTTTTGTGCTACCGCCTGTGCGATTCGACCGAAACCAATAAAACCCAGTTTCTTACCGGTCACCTTGGTTGCCAACATATGGGTTGGACACCAACCATCCCATTTTTTATTACGAACCAATCGCTCACCTTCACCAGCACGACGTGCAGCCATTAATAGTAAAGTCATTGCAATATCAGCTGTACAATCAGTCAAGACTCCCGGTGTGTTCGTAACAACAACACCGGCTGCTTTTGCGGCATCCGTATCGATGTTATTAAAACCAACACCGAAGTTACACAAAACCTTACACCTTCGATCTTCTACATCAAGGATTTCTGCATTAATCTGAAAATCAGAAACCGTCGGACAAACAGCATCATAATTCTTTATGGCATCCTGAAGTTCTGTCACTGACATCTTGTGGTCATCTTCATTAAGATGAACGTCAAATAATTCTTTTGCTCTTGCTTCTGCTGCTGCTGGCCACTGACGGGTAAGTAAGACTTTAGGTTTACTCACTATTCTAGCTCCTGATATTATTTATTTGATTGTGTAAAGTATAAAGGGCACCGCATCATAGATGAAGTGCCCTTTTATATTCTTACTGCTAAGAAGGTCTAACCTAATTTAGTCATTACTTCCTCGACAACAGGGGCAAATGAGGCTGGATTAGGCACAACATGTACGCCACATTCCTTAAGGATTTCAACCTTCTCAGCCGCACTGTCGCCGACAGCAGAGATAATCGCACCAGCATGGCCCATACGAGTACCCTTGGGCGCAGTCAGTCCTGCAATGTAACCAATCACAGGCTTGGACATATTGTCTTTAGCCCATTGAGCCGCAGCGACTTCCTGTGGTCCACCGATCTCACCAATCATGATAACTAGCTTGGTATCTGGATCTTCTTCAAAATACTGCAGATGATCAACGAAGGCACTACCGTTGATGGGGTCGCCACCAATACCGATGCTGGAAGAAATACCAACACCGATTTCCTTCATTTGGGCTGCGGCTTCATAACCCAGTGTCCCTGAACGACCGACGACACCGACAGGGCCAGGCATATAGATATGACCAGGCATAATACCCATCATACATTTACCAGGACTGATGGAGCCTGCGCAGTTAGGACCAGTCAACACCATCTTGTCCGCTTCTTTATAACGACGCATATAGCGTTTCACACGGATCATATCCTGAGAAGGTATACCATCGGTGATGGCCACACAGAATTTAATGCCGCCATCTGCGGCTTCCATGATGCTGTCTGCAGCAAATGGAGGTGGGACAAAAACGATACTGGCATTTGCACCAGTCGCTGCTACCGCTTCTTTTACTGTATTAAAAACAGGGCGATCAAGATGTTTTATTCCACCCTTACCCGGGGTCACACCACCAACGATGTTGGTGCCGTATTCGATCATTTCAGTTGCATGAAAAGTACCAATTTGACCGGTGAACCCCTGGACAATTACTTTTGAATTTTCGTCTAACAAAATTGACATTATTATGTCTCCTATTTGCCGGTCGCTTCTTTCCAGGCTGCAACAGCTTTATCCGCTGCCTCCTGTAAAGTATCTGCAGAAATGATGGGCAGACCGCTTTCTTTAATAATCTTCCGCCCTTCTTCTACGTTGGTGCCTGATAGTCGAACCACCAGGGGTACCTTCAGGTCGATTTGTTTAACCGCCTGAACAACACCATCGGCGATCCAGTCACAACGGTTAATCCCGGCAAAGATATTCACCAGGATACATTCAACGTTATTGTCAGAAAGCACCAGATTAAAGGCCTTGGCAGTACGTTCCGCCGAGGCACCACCACCAATATCGAGGAAGTTGGCTGGCTCACCGCCTGCGTGCATGATCATGTCCATAGAGGCCATAGCCAGACCGGCACCGTTAATAATACAACCGATATTTCCATTCAGGCCGACATAGTTCAGACCGCGATCTGCAGCACGCATTTCACGGGCATCTTCCTGAGACTTATCACGAAGTTCTGAAATATTAGGATGACGGAACAGGGCGTTGTCATCGAAACCCATCTTCGCATCAACAGCTATAAGTTTGCCTTCTTTGGTCACAACCAACGGATTGATTTCGACCATGTTGGCATCCAGATCACGCATCGCACGATAACAACCGAGAAATGTCGTTACGGCCTGATTGATCTGCGACTTATCCAGACCCAATGCAAAGGCCAGTTCGCGAGCCTGAAAGGCCTGCATTCCTACTGCAGGCTCAACAGAAATCTTGATAATAGATTCCGGCTTTTCAACTGCCAGTTGTTCAATCTCCATGCCACCTTCTGCCGAAGCAACCACGGTGACACGTTCTGCAGCTCTATCCAGTACGAATGCCAGATAGATTTCACGATCAATATTACAGCCTTCTTCAATGTACAGGCGGGAACAAACCTTACCGTTAGGACCGGTTTGATGCGTGACCAGTTTTTTGCCCAGCATTTCATCTGCAGCCGCCCAAACTTCATCTTCAGTCTTGCAGACTTTGATTCCACCTGCCTTGCCACGCGCACCTGAATGGATCTGCGCCTTGACAACCCAGACGTCACCCCCTATTTCAGTACATCTATACGATGCCTGTTCAGGACTGTACGCCAGGCCACCAGCACCTATGGGTACGCCGTATCCAGCGAGGATTTCTTTTGCTTGATATTCATGGATGTCCACTTCACACCCTCCTGTAATTAATAATTAAAATTCTTGATTAACTATCTACTACTTAGCCTTAGCAGCGATTTGATCCGCTTGCGAAATTAGATTGCGAGCCATTTTTTCTGACGCAATATCAATCATCTTGCCATCAAGTTGTGCTGCACCTGAGCCTTTCTTAGCCGCTTCTTCTAAAGCTTCAAGTACACGACGTGCATGAGTCACAGCTTCATCCGGTGGAGACATCACTTCATTCGCTAATGGAATTTGCTTAGGGTGAATTGCCCACTTACCGTCGTAACCGAGAGCTGCAACACGACGTGCCGCTGCTTTATAAGCTTCAGGATCACTGAAATCACCGAAAGGGCCGTCTATTGCACGTAAACCAAAAGCACGACATGCGGTAAGCATTTGTACTTGTGAAGTATGCCATTGATCATTCAACGCACCTTCACAAACATAATCTGGATTTAAGCCGCCGATAATGGTGGTACGTGAACGCATGCTTGCCGCGTAATCACCAACACCAAAATGGAATGCTTCAAGACGCTTACTTGCTGTTGCAATAGACATGACATTGGCGCCACCAAGAGCAGTTTCGATTAAACATTCAAGACCGATTCTTTTCTTCAAGCCCATCGCATCTTCAACCTGCGTCACCAACATATCTACAGCGTAGACATCTTGTGCAGTACCGACTTTAGGAATCAAAATCGTATCGAGATTTTTACCCGCTTGTTCGATGATATCGACAACGTCACGATACATATAATGAGTATCTAAGCCATTAATACGCACTGATATTGTTTTACCACTCCAATCAATATCATTTAATGCTTCAATAACATTTTTACGGGCTTGTTCTTTATCATCAGGTACTACGGCATCTTCACAATCAAGAAAGATGTAATCCGCGTCACTCTTTGCTGCTTTTTCAAACATGCCTGGGCTTGAAGCCGGGACTGCTAGCTCACTACGCTGTAAGCGTGGAGTAGCTGGTTCGTATGAAGTAAAACTCATGGTTATTCCTCTTTAATTATCAATATTATTTAAATAGTTAGTTCTACAGGTTCACCATGAATCTTATGAACGAGCAATCTTCATGTCGGCGTGCAGTGGCTTGGTGAAATCAGGTAAATCCGCTGCACGCATGTCTTCCTGCTCGAGGCTCATCGCATTTTGGATACGGCGTGGCACATTTGTTGGGCCAGGAATAAATAGAAAATTACGACCAGGCATAGGTAATACCCTCCAGTATATTGTTTAAATTCAAGGGATAGTTATTTGCGACTTACGTCGCTAAGTCCTTATTTTTTAATGTTGTTGGAAGCTTCTTGTCCCAGAATCTCCAACACTATTCAAACTTATTATTATATCTGGTGCACTATATTATTTAGTTTTGCACCGGTTGCGGTCATTGCGCCGCTTTTCCCCTACATCAGACCTTCATTAAGTCGTCCTTTTTACCACAAAACAGTACAATAAATCTACTTATAGTCGCACTTCAAGGCAAAATCTTGCTTAGCCTGACAATCCTGCTGCCAGATCCCGGGTCAGATCACTGACGTCTTCAAAGCCAATTGATAATCTGATCAAACCATCATTAATTCCTGCCTGAATACGTTGTTCATCAGTGAGTCGATGATGTGTGGTGGTTGCCGGGTGTGTAATGGTGCTCTTGGCATCACCCAGATTGGCCGTAATGGAAAACAAGGAAGTCGAATCGACGACATTCCATGCTGCTTGTTGACCACCTTCTACCTCAAAACTCAGCACCCCTCCAAAACCAGACTGTTGAGTTTTTGCAAGATCATGTTGTGGGTGTGATGACAGGCCAGGATAATAAACGCGAGTTACTCTCGCCTGTTGCTCTAGCCACTCGGCCACCTGAAAGGCATTGTCACAATGTGCCTTCATCCTCAAATGCAGGGTTTCCAGGCCTTTGAGGAATACCCAGGCATTAAATGGACTCATTGTGGTACCGGCAGTCCTTAGAAAGCCAACAACATCTTCCGCCAGCAGTTCATCACTGCCAAGTACGGCACCACCAATACATCGACCCTGGCCATCAAGATATTTTGTTGCTGAATGTATCACTATATCGGCACCCAAACTGAATGGCTGCTGCAATGCTGGCGTACAGAGACAGTTATCCACCACCAGCAAACAACCATTTGCATGTGCAATTTCTGCCAGGCGAGAAATATCAGCAATCTCGGTCAAAGGATTTGAAGGTGTTTCCAGAAACAGAATTTTTGTCTCAGGACCTATTGCAGCTTCCCACGCTGCATAATCTGTTAATTCAACAAAGGTCGTAGACAGTCCAAATTTTGACAATATGTTGTCAAACAGACCAACAGTTGTGCCAAATATGCTGCGAGATGCAACGATGTGGTCTCCAGTTTTCATCAGGGCCATGCAGGTACTCAGGATTGCGCTCATCCCTGATGAGGTTGCCACACAGCGTTCAGCCCCTTCCAGTGCTGCCAGACGTTCCTCAAATGTGCGCACCGTCGGATTGGTAAATCTCGAATAGATGTTCCCCGGCGCATCCCCGGAAAATCTTGCTGCCGCTTCTGCGGCATCTTTGAAAACAAAACTTGAGGTTGTCACAATTGGTTCACTGTGCTCACCTTCAGCACTGCGCACCTGCCCTGCCCTGACTGCATTCGTATTTGAGCCATATTGTTTCGGATCAATTTTGGCCATCTCTAACTCCAGATAATCAATGCAACCTGTCCTGAAAATTCTGTGGCATTTTCTTACAGACGTAAAAAAACCCGCGATCAGCTTGTGCTAAAGCAGGTTGCTCTTCTTTAGCGGTACTTTTTAAGCGCCCGCAAGCTTGAATCAAATCGGCGCTGTAGGGTGAGTCTAGAAAAACCCCACGAACATGTCAATAAAATGGACGAATGGGATATGCTGTCTGTTTGATAAGTCAGTGTTTATGCCTGATTACTTTATGCTGGATCAAACAATGATCGCTATATCAACCTCCGGTGATATCACTCTTAAAGCCTTTAATATTAAAATTATCAACCAACAGCTCATCCATAAATGGTCGTCCACCGGCATGGGTCTTGGGGCCAGGTATTGTTAAATCTCCATTTTTGACACTATCTGCTTGCGCCTTTTTATTGTTAGTGCTGAATAGTCTTATTAACGGTTGTTGCTTATCCTTGTGTGTCTTTAAAACAGGCACTGTGACATCTTCGCTTCCAGTATTGTCTAAATCCTTTTCATTCTCCATGCCCTGTCCGAAGCTTGATTTCATTTCCAGTGTAATTACCTTTTCAGGTTTGATCAGTGTAGCGTCATTTTCTTTGCTCTTCGTTAATGCTGTTAGCATCGTCAAGGATGCCCGATGTTTGAATAAGTTGGAGATAAAATCAGTTTCCTGATGTGGGGGCATTGAGATCATCTTCATTCCATTGCGTAGACGCATCACAAGATCAGGCCATAATTTTTCGAATCTGTCCGTGTCTTGTCCGGAAGATAGAGTACCAACAGACCAGATTAGATCCTCAGCAGTTTCCCTGGCGTGTTGCCATGAGTCACCATTCGTACCATTCGCATTATAAATTCTGACTAATAATTTCGCCCATTGATTCAATAGAAAATCAGAAACAAATTCGGGCGCATGTTGATCTGTCAGAAGATTTTGCATTTCTGATGTCACTATTTGTTTAATATCAGCGGTATCCTGATAAGCTTTACTACGATCACCTGCAGTTGATGTTTGCTGCGACTCCATCGGCAGATTAACTGATGACAGGTCAACATGGCTGGGATTCCCTGTCTCTAAAATATGATTAATCTCTACATAAACATCACTGAGCAAGGGCAAAATACTTTTCTCAAAATATTTAAAGATGATCAGCCTTATTTCTGTTCCTGAATCAATCAGTTCGCATGCATTATAAAAAGCCATACAAACTATCTCAGGAGAAACCGGATTCCCTTTTATATCCATCACATTGTTTATTAAAATATGATTCATATTTTCATCAAGCTTTCTTAGAACCAGAGAACAATTCTTTCTGGCCTTGTTGATAGCATTTTCCATTGCCACTATATTCATATCCTTTGCGCCTTCAATATCCCCGGTATCAATACCCGCAGTATCTCTATTATCTGACTGGTGCTTATTTTCGACAAAGACCTCAACAATATTTTCAATACATTTTTTTTCAATACGACGCCTTTTCAATCTTACTTCATGCATCGCATTGAAATACCTTGTCCTCTCCTGTGGATTATTCGTTCTCAATGCTATGTCCAGCAATGCGTCATCAACCTCATCTAACATATCTACCAGGGATCCTTTTAAACGACCTGTCATTATTTCACGACACTCACACAATATGGTCGGGAGAATTTGAACTGAGCCTGATTTTTTTCTGTAATCATTCATAATTTATCACACTGTTTCTTAATGAAACCTTTACCATGTTGTTCATCTCTTTAAATTCAGGATGATTAAAAAAAGCTAATATTTATATTTACTTAGTAAAGTTTTACTATAAAACGGTAATGCTGGACAAGAAGCCAATTCAACTATTGCGAAGCAGATCACAGCTACAATTACGATTGCGTGACGAATGTCACAAAAAAGAACCTTTCACGGAACAAAATATATATATATTCAAATACTCTGTCTCTTAAAGGCGACGTTTTTACCCTGTATAAATACCAATCTATTTCATAACATATTGTTTTTATTAAATATTTTTATCTGGCACAAGCCTTGCAATTATTTCAATTAGTCACATTAGTTAGAAAATAGAGAGACTATTGTTATGAATAATATTGAGAACCACCTGTCTGTATTAAAAGTCAAAGAACGGCAACTGGAAACTTTATCCGAGATGGTAGATAAAGAAGGGCTGACTCAATGCATCAGACTGCTATCAACCTACATCGCCATGTACAAAAAAGATTTTGGTGAATTAACCCTTGAAAGTTACGAGGCAATACTGGAATCGACAAGTGTTGATCCAGATATGGTTAATGTATTTGAAAACGGCATGAGCGAGGCAGTTGCGATGTTGGCCATGATAGTTAATATGCGAAAACTGCAGGATGACGGGCGCCTGGCTGTAACAATAAATTAGGATTTCCTGAGTAAAGAACCCTGGTAAAAATTCCCTGGGGAAGATTCCTCTGGAAAGAACCCCTGGAGAAAAATAATCAGGCATTATTTGAGATATCGATCAGGTTTTCTTCGTTCGCCTCCTCTCTTTTTGATTTCGCACTATCCTTGCGTATGTCTTCGATATGATCAAGATATTCCTGATTCACATCTCCAGTAACATATTCGCCGCTGAAACATGACAAATCAAAACGAGTGATAGAAGAATTACCTGATTGTGTAGTTTCAACTAATTTATCCAGATCCTGATATATCAACCAGTCAGCACCAATCAAATTTGCAATTTCTTCTTCAGTTTTGTTGTGTGCAATAAGCTCATCCACCGTTGGCATATCAATTCCATATACATTTGGATAACGAACCGGAGGTGCGGCTGATGCGAAATAGACTTTTTTGGCCCCCGCATTTCTTGCCATCTCGATGATCTGACCAGAGGTCGTTCCTCTGACTATCGAATCATCAACCAATAAAACATTTCTACCCTTAAATTCCGACTCGATTGCATTTAATTTCTGTTTGACAGATTTTTTGCGAATCTCCTGTCCAGGCATAATAAAAGTACGTGGTATATAACGGTTCTTGATAAATCCTTCACTGTATTTTACATTAAGTTTTTGTGCCAGAGGCAATGCCGCTGTTCTTCCTGTATCCGGGATCGGTATAACAATATCAATATCATGATTTGGTCTTTGTTCCAGGATTTTTTCTGCCAATGTTTCACCCATAAGCAGGCGTGAGTTGTAAACCGAAATACCGTCAATAATTGAATCAGGTCTTGCCAGGTAAACATACTCAAAGATACAAGGTGAATACTGGGGGTTTTCTGCACATTGACGCGTGTATAGCTTGCCATTCTTAGTGATAAAAATAGCCTCGCCTGGCTCAATATCACGAATAACCGTAAACCCCAATGAGGTAATCGCAACACTTTCAGAGGCAATCATATATTCCTTTCCGCTATCAGTATCACGCTCTCCGAAAATAACCGGCCTGATGCCATACGGATCCCGAAAACCGAGGATGCCAAAACCACTTATCATGGCGATAGCAGCATAGCCTCCCCGGCAACGCTTATGCAAATTTTCAACTGCATAAAAAACATCTTCGACTTCCAGGCGATGTTTACCAAGACGCTGCAACTCATGGGCAAGAATATTAAGTAAAACTTCAGAATCAGAATCTGTATTGATATGCCTGAGGTCATCCCTGAATAGCTCCCGCTTTAACTCCTCACCATTGGTCAGGTTGCCATTATGTGCCAGTGAGATTCCATATGGGGAATTAACATAGAATGGCTGGGCCTCTGCAGAGGATGAACATCCGGCTGTTGGATAGCGAACATGCCCTATGCCAATATTGCCCTTCAGATTAAGCATGTGTCGAGTATGAAATACGTCACGCACCAGGCCATTGCTCTTGCGTAGATAGAGCCTGCGATCATGGTAGGTCATCATGCCCGCTGCATCTTGTCCCCTGTGTTGTAATATCGTTAGACCATCAAAGATGAGCTGGTTTACAGACTGCTTGCCAACGATCCCAACAATACCGCACATAATTATCAGTCCTTACCCAAAGGGTATAGTAGTCTAACCTGTTGAACTGGCCTCAGGTGGATTAAATTCTGGTAACTTCTCTTCGACAGTGCCCTGCATCGACATTTCATATCCATGGTACCTGGAAATATTTTCTGGCAGATATTGCCCCGACCAGACAGCAACTCTCTCGAAAGGCTTAATGACTCTGGCATCGTCCCACCAGGGCTCCTGTGGCAAGGCCGTAAACCCTCCAAGGAAGACTATGACTTCTACAATGATGCCTCCCAGGGCGATACCAAAGAACAAGCCGAGCATCCTGTCCGCTGCCGTTAAACCTGTCCTGCCCAATAATTTTACGATAAGAAAGCCAATGCCCGTTAGTATCACCAGACTTATAACAAAAAGACCAACAAATGCCAGGATTGTTCTTAAAACAGGGGTATTCACTGATGCTTCAAGTAATGGTGTGAACGCAGGAGAAAATTTGATTGAAATACCCAATGCCAACGCCCATGCCAGCAGTGAGAATATAATATTCAAAAATCCATATATCACACCTGCAATAGCTGGCAAGGCAACGATAAGCAAAATAGCGATATCTACAGCTTGCATTAATCTATTCCTGTTGAATTCCAGATAGTCCGATCATCAAGGATAACTCACGACAATTCCATCAAGCTTCATTTTTTCTTTCAGTTTCTTCAATAACTTGTCTGCCTCTGATCGTTTTATCTCAGGGCCAACCCTTACTCGATAACTGGTTTTGCCATTTCTTTTAAGCGGTTCTACAAAGGCCGGGTAACCTGCTTCACGTAATTTTTTGTTCAGGGATTGAGCATTATCTTCATCAGTGAAGCTGCCTAATTGAACGATCCATGCAGATACCCCAACACTAGCTTTCACATCAATCTCTGTTTTGGATATTTTCTCAGCATTTGTCTCTTTAGCTGATATAAGCTTCTCGGCAACCACCTTTTGTTTAACAATCGGGTCATCATTTTTCTTGCTTTTCCCTGGCTCGATATTTTTTGATTCGGCATTTTTCCGGGAAATCGTAGTTGACGAAGTCTTATCATCACTCTCAATGACAGGAACGATCCTTGAACTAAAGTTTGTCACTGGTTTTTCAGGAATATTTGAGCCTGAAATCACCTCTGTTTCCGGTGAATCAGTGAATATTATTGGTATAAAGATAACAGCAACTGCGACCAATACTGCCGCACCCACCAATCGTTCCTTTAACTTTTGTTCCATAATTGTTTGTCAGTTACCAGATGTTATCCATTTATATTTTGAGGTATTTTATTGCATCACCGACAGATAGAAAAGATCCGGTGACCACGATGCGATCATGCATTCCTGTTTCTTTCTGCAACGTAAGAAAAGCATCGGCCACAGTATCACTCTCAGAAATAGGAACCGTCACTCCCAGATCCAGTAGTTCATTCTTCAGTCTTGCGCTATCACTGCCCCGGGAACTTGTGATACTTACCGTATGCCAGAAATCAGCGATTTCTATCAACTCGCTCAGGACACCCGATTGATCCTTATCTTTCAGCATGCCAATAATGATGTGCGTTTTACCACTGTTAGGGAATTGCTTTAAATTATAAACCAGAGTTCTGGCTGCCTGGGCATTATGTGCCACATCGAGGATTGTCTGTGTCCCCTCAGTCAACATCTGAAACCTGCCAGTAAGACTGAAATTCTCCAGGCCCTTTTCTATGGCACCTGCTTTTAATGGTAATTCTGATTTTAATGTATTCAGAACCATCAGCACGCCAGCAGCATTTTGAATCTGGCAACTGTTATATTGGCCCGGACGTGGCAAACTTTCATAAACCAGTGAGCCCCATTGCCAGGACCAGTGATCCTCAGATAGATGGTAATTGAAATCCCGGCCGGGTATATACAACGTCGCGCCTATCTCCTCAGCATATTCCAGTACGGTATCTGGTGGATGAGGATCAGAACAGATGGCCGGCTTATTACCGCGGAATATCCCGGCCTTCTCACGAGCAATCGTTTCACGATCCATCCCCAGCCATTGCATATGATCCAGATCGATACTGGAGACCAGGGCGACATCCGCATCCAGACAGTTGACCGCATCAAGCCGACCTCCCAGGCCCACTTCAAGTAAAGCAACATCAATATTTGCACGATGAAATATGTCTAACGCTGCAAGGGTGCCAAATTCAAAATAGGTTAGGGAAATATCACCTCGCGCATGATCGATTCTGCTGAAAGATTCACATAACATTTCATCGCTAACTTCAACACCATCAAGTTTTATCCTCTCGTTGTAGCGTATGAGATGCGGAGATGTATAGCATCCGGTTTTATAGCCCGAATTACCCAGTATCGATTCCATCATGGTAACACTTGAGCCTTTACCATTGGTTCCAGCGACGCTGATAACCGTGAAATCGGGATCCAGCAATCCCATATTTTCAGCAACAGCAGTACAGCGATCCAGACCCAACTCTATTGCGGTAAAATGCAATTCTTCCTGCCATTCTAACCAGTCATGAAGATTGTTAAATCTCATGGCATCTTTATCGAAATGACTCTGAGGCATAGATTCTGCGTTCATGATTGAAGATTCAGGATAAATTATGGGCTGCTTTGTTATTCAGAATGGACAGCATGGAAGATATTTTTTCACGCATCTCACGTCTATCAACGATCATGTCTATATCACCATGTTCCAGAAGGAACTCACTTTTCTGAAAACCTTCCGGCAATGTTTCTCGTACGGTCTGTTCAATCACTCTTGGCCCTGCAAATCCTATCAGTGCTTTGGGTTCAGCAATATTGATATCACCCAGTGTTGCCAGGCTGGCTGAGACTCCACCCATGGTTGGGTTTGTTAATACAGAAATATAAGGCAACCCTCTGGCAGCCAATTTTGCCAAAGCAGAACTCGTCTTTGCCATTTGCATCAGTGATAAAATTGCCTCCTGCATGCGTGCCCCACCACTGGCAGAAAAACATACCAGGGGGATATCGTTCTCAATTGCTGCTTCTGCTGCCAGGACAAATTTCTCCCCAACAACAGCACCCATCGAACCAGCCATGAAATTATATTCGAATGCTGCAACGACTATAGGAATTTCGTTCACCTGGCCCATAAAAACAACCAGGGCATCATTTTCTTTAGTTTGTTTTTGGGCCTGACTCAAACGATCTTTATATTTTTTACTGTCACGAAACTTGAGCTTGTCGATTGGTTTGATGTCACTGCCTATCTCAACTCGTGGCTCAGGATCCAGAAAATATTCAATCCGTTCACGAGCACCAATCCGCATATGGTGAAAACATTTAGGACAGACTTCAAGGTTTCGCTCCAGTTCCGCCCGATATAAGACGGCACTACATTCATCGCACTTGGACCACACACCTTCAGGCACTGTGCGTCTGGACGCACCTTCTGTTTTAATTCTTGAAGGAAGTAATTTTGTAAACCAGTTCATGATTCTCTATTTAGTTGTTTTTTATTGAATAATTATATGACATCAATTGCCTGCCGCATTGTTGAAAGATATGTAGTTATTGATTTCATGGAAGTTGCAGAATCGTCATTCAAATTTCCAACGAGTTCAACGATGGGGCTACCGATGACTACCGCATCACACGCTTTGGCGACAGTTGCGGCGCTCTCAGCATCCCTGATACCAAATCCGACGCCAATGGGTAAAGTTGAATGCTGTTTAATTGATGTAACCGATTCCTGTACAGAATTTGTATCCAGGCGATTGCTTCCTGTGACACCTTTAAGAGAAACGTAATAAAGGAACCCACTCGCTATTTTTGAAATATATTTCTGCCTGTCAACACTGGTTGTTGGTGAAATCAAAAAGATCAGATCAATATCGTATTTTACCATAATCTCTTTTAGTTCCCCGGCTTCCTCTGGAGGTAAATCTACTATTAATGCGCCATCTACTCCGGCCTCTGATGCCGCTTTGGCAAATTCTTCATAGCCCATCACTTCAACAGGATTCAGATAGCCCATTAAGATAACAGGTGTCTGTTTATTTTCTTTACGGAAATCAACCACCATGGAGATAACATCACGCAATGACGTGTCATGCACAAGGGCTCTTTCACTACCTCTTTGAATGACTGGACCATCTGCCATTGGATCGGAAAAGGGGACACCTAATTCAATCAGGTCAGCCCCCCCATCAACTAAAGCATTCATCAAGGGTAGTGTAAATCCTGGTTGTGGATCTCCAGCGACAATAAAAGGGATCAGACCCTTACGATTTTTCTCTTTCAGATCATTAAAACAGTTTGCTATACGGCTCATAATATAAATTCAAATATCTCTTTAATTCTAATTATTTAATGTAAGGCTAAATTTCAGTCACAGGCATCAGATCAGGGTTTCTTTAATTCCAGTTTTATTTCCAGCAGTTCTATCGCCATATCCGGCATTTCTTCGTAATTATGAGATTCATGCGAAGCTAGCCAGTGATTTACAGTATCTGCTTTTACTTTCAACAGTTCTGCCACCTCTCTTCTCTCCAGTTCATGATCTGACAAGAGCTCAATCAATCTATCTCTATTATTCATAGCAACTCTCCTCTACAGAGTAATACCTTCTAATGTAGCAACTGTTTGAATATCTTTATCACCACGGCCAGACAGATTTACGATAATTATTTCATCCTTTTTCATTTTTGGTGCCAGTTTTGTCGCGTAAGCAAGCGCATGACTGGACTCCAAAGCCGGCATAATGCCTTCAATTTTTGTTAAATCGTGAAATGCCTGCAGCGCTTCATCATCGTTAATGGCAACGTATTTGGCACGCCCACTATCCTTTAACCACGAATGTTCAGGCCCAACACCCGGGTAATCGAGACCCGCAGAAATAGAATGAGTTTCTATAATCTGGCCGTTGTCATCTTCCATCAGGTAAGTTCTATTACCATGTAGAACACCAGGCCTTCCGGCATTCAAAGGCGCTGCGTGACGACCCGTTTCCAGACCATCACCGCCTGCCTCTACACCATAAATTGCAACATCTTTGTCATCAATAAAAGGATAAAACAGACCTATAGCATTTGAGCCGCCACCAACACATGCAATCAGTGCATCGGGCAATCGCCCTGCCTGTTGCAGACATTGTTGTTTCGCTTCGCGGCCAATCACGGTCTGAAAATCTCTTACCATTACAGGATAAGGGTGGGGTCCGGCGACCGTTCCAATGATATAAAACGTGTCGTCGATATTCGTTACCCAATCACGCATCGCCTCATTCAGGGCATCTTTTAAGGTCCTGGAACCGGATTCTACAGGCACTACAGTCGCGCCCAGCAATTTCATGCGGAAGACATTTGTTGACTGTCTTTTTATATCTTCAGAGCCCATGTAGACAATACATTCAAGACCAAGTCTGGCGGCGACGGTTGCCGTCGCAACACCGTGTTGCCCGGCTCCGGTTTCTGCAATAATCCTGGTCTTTCCCATACGCTTCGCCAACAAGGCCTGGCCAACCGTATTGTTGATCTTGTGCGCGCCGGTATGATTCAAGTCTTCCCGTTTCAGATATATCTGGGCACCACCCAGAATTTTTGACCAACGCCTGGCATGGTACAAGGGCGATGGTCTGCCAACGTAGTGATGCAATTCATCATCAAGCTCTGCCAGGAACTCGGGATCTTTAAGATAACGTGTATAGGCCTGTGTTAATTCTTGCAAAGGACCCATCAGTGTCTCGGCAACAAATCTACCGCCGTATGGTCCAAAATGCCCATTCTCATCAGGTAAACTTTCACTAGGCAAACTATTATTTAGCATGTAAAACCTCTTGTATAAATTCTTCTATTTTTGCAGCATCCTTGATCCCCTTCTCAATTTCAACACCACCACTGACATCCACAGCATAGGGGGAAACCTCAGATATCGCATCTGCCACGTTTTCAGGCGATAATCCACCTGCCAGTATTATCGGCTTATTTAGATCTGAAGGCACTCTTGACCAATCAAATATTTGTCCAGTACCACCCTGGGTTCCTTCAACAAAACTATCCAGTAATAAAGCCCCCGCATCAGCATAATCATTACTTAGCTGCAAGAGATCTACACCATCACGCATTCTTATTGCCTTAACATATGGCCAGCCTAAACGCTGACATGTTTGCGGACTTTCTTCCCCGTGAAATTGTAATATATCTACGGGAACAGTGTCTAAAACCGACCTGATTTCTTCATCGGTCGCATTCACAAACAGGGCGACTATACTAACAAAGGGCGGCAATGATCTGACAATTTCAGCAGCCTTCTCCCTGGTAATATAACGTGGACTTTTTTCATAGAACACAAAACCTATCGCATCTGCACCCGATTCAACGGCATTAAGTGCATCTTCCACACGAGTGATGCCACAGATCTTGACTCTGGTACGTTTTATTTTATTTTTCGAAAAAATGTTCGCCAATGGAATATTACTTGTTGAGAGATGATTTAGTGGTAAATGCGGTCATTATACCGTGATGATGGCGGGTATGACACATGGTGAATTAACAGGCATTGGAATGCCATATTTTTCCGGATATTGAATCGTCGCCAGATACAGACCATCTGCAGGTGCTGTTTTTGCAGATTTGGTCCTGTCCCGGATTTCCAGAATCTCATCCATCCAGGAAATATCGGCGTTACCACAGCCTATTTCGAGCAATACACCGGCAATATTTCTTACCATGTGATGTAAAAATGCATTCGCTTCAATTTCAAACATCACATAATCATCATTTCTTGTAATGTCCAGCCTTTTGACATTACGAACGGGGCTATTCGCCTGACAGGCCACAGTTCTAAATGATGTAAAATCATGCTCCCCTATTAAAGAATTCGCAGCCAATTGCATCCTGTTTTCATCCAGGGGTTGTCGTTCCCATGTCACCTTACCGTAGTTCACACCCGGTTTAGATCGCCTGTTTAAAATAATATATCTATATGTTCTGGATGTAGCTGAGAAACGTGCATGAAAATCATCGTCAACCTGTTTTGCCCAGAGGGTACTGATGTCATTGGGAAGGTTCACATTACTGCCAGCGATCCATGAATACATTTTACGATCGATGTCTGTCTCGAAATGCACAACCTGATGTAAGGCATGGACACCAGTGTCGGTTCTACCGGCACAACATACATTTATTTCTTGATCCGCTATTTTAGATAACGCAGTCTCAACATGTTCCTGGATACTATTTGAAATTACCTGGCGTTGCCATCCAAAATAAGAGGTTCCGCAGTATTCAATACCAAGTGCTATTTTCATTCATTAACACCACACAAAAAACAAAAACAGGAATACCACATTGTAGTATTCCTGTTTATCAATTATATAGTTATTGGTAAAAATGAAGAACTATTTTATTTGCCCGCTTAATTCTTCGGCTTGCTTGCGATAATTCTCATTCCCTTGCGCTATGATCTCATCAAGAATGGTTTTTGCGTTCTCATTGTCGCCTAATTCAATATAGGCCTTTGCGAGATCGAGTTGGCTGGCCATTTCTTCATCTTCTGACTGTGTGTCAACGTCCGTTGATCTGGGCACTATAAATGTTTTATCGTCATCATCATCTTCGTCATCGTCATCTACCATACTCAGCTCTCGTGCCCTTGCAGGAGCCATTTGAATAGTAGACTCCATATCTTCTAGAACAGGATCCACATCTTCTGTCATGGTGAGCGGTTCTCTGCTTCCAGGAGACATTTCAACAGTAGAATCTATATCCATATCTAAATCGGCTGATTCATTTGCATCTACTGTTCCGATATCAAAATCAAGATCACCAGTATCGTCGCCAAGAGCCATCAATGCATCGGCTTCATCACCTGTGCCACCAAGAAGGTCATCTTCAAGGCTTATCTCAGGAGATTCCGTACCTAAATAGAGATCAATTTCACCAGATGTACCAGTGTCTATATCAACGCCTGCATCAACATCTTCACTTGCAGGCGTTGATAGATCAAGTAAATCACCTTCGCCTTCAGACTCAAAATTAATTGTTGAAGTTACATCGAGCAAATCTTCATCAGCAGCAGAACTGTCGTCTAAAGACATATCAAGTTCAATGGAAACACCGCCTGAACTTTCTCCAAGGGACATATCAAGCTCATTGGAATCTTCACTGGCCTCTTCACTGACCTGGGCAATTGATACATCGAGTATGTCTTCTTCACCTCCGACAGAGGTATCACCAAATGAAATATCTAGTTCATTGGAATCTTCACTGGCCTCTTCACTGACCTGGGTAATTGATACATCGAGTATGTCTTCTTCACCTCCGACAGAGGTATCACCAAATGAGATGTCTAGTTCATTCGAATCATCTGTTTGCTGTTCAGTAGATATAGACGTTTCACCAGCATCCAGGTCGATTGAAACTTCATCCAGGGATAGATCAAGTCCTTCAGACTCTTCCACACTTGATTGGGCTGTTGCTTCATCTATATCAATCGCTGCTGTTATATCAAGGATTTCATCTGCAACATCTTCTTGAGCCTGTTGTAGATTCTGTTCATCACTGGCTCCCTTTTCGACAGTATTATCCAGTACCAGTAATACATCTCTTTCTGCTGCTGGTATACTGAGTGTGTCATCCATATCCAGATTTTCGCTGGATTGTGTCACTTCTGTGGATAAATCAGCAGTTGCCGTGATATCCAGCATATTCTCGTCAGATTCTTTTCCAGGAAAACTTCCAGTAATATCTAGATCTATATCAGCATCAGAACCATCATCTGCTATATTTAGGACGTTACCTCCGGTACCAGTAGTGTCAAGTTCTTCAACTTCAGCCTCTTCCTCACCTGTAGCAGGTGTTTCAAACAATGCTCTATTCGGAGACATCTCCTGCCACATGACTGTTGCCATGTCCCAATACTCACCCTCGCCACCTGTTTTTTCATGAATGACCTTGGCAGCATCTTCGTATGGTTTTTTATTTCCAGCGGCATAAAAAACTTCCAGTAATTTACTATGGAAACTCAGATTATCCGGCTCATCTTCCAATGCCTTTCTTACAAAAGTTTCAGCTTCATCAAAGTGTTCGTACGCAAGAAAGACATTAACTTCTTCCATAGGGTCTTCTTCAGGTATTTCTGGAGCACTCTCTTTATGGATTTTGACTGTGTCTGCAGGCACATCAAATGCATCAGGTTCTGCGTCTTTTGAATCAGCGCCGAGAAAAACAATTTTTTCCTCGTCACCTAATCCTTTGTCTGCTGAAACTTTGTCTGGTGAATCATCGCCTGGTGCTGCGGTCTCATCTTCACTTTCTTGAATCATCGTCACTGATTCTGAGTCGACTTCATCAGCAAAATCAGGAAAATCTTCCTCTGGCACTTCAATAACCGTTGCCTTCGCACTACGCCGTTTGGAGACGAAAATCATCAGGAAGGCCAGCAATAACAGCCCTCCGATTACACCACCAATAATCATCAGGTTAGCTTTTGCTTTTTCAACCATGCCCATGCCCATGTCTATCAGACCGGATAACGCCCCCGCCCCCTGGTCATCGGCAAAAACGACTTCCTCAACCACCTCATCTTCTGAAGCCTCTGCTTCCATTTCTTCCTCAGCAACTTCTTCTTCCTCAACAAACTCCTCTTCTACCTCTTCTTCAGCCATAGTTTCATCTGCTATGGCTTCTGCGCTTTCTTGTTCAGCAGCCGCTATCATGATTTGTTCCTGCATGGAAGCGAGCTCATCTTCCTTAAGCACTATGAGGCGCTTCAGATCGTCGATAATGCCCTCGGTTTCAGTCAGCTTGTCCTTGAGCTCTGCATTTTCCAGAAACAGCGCCTCAATAGATTCATTTGCCAGTGCCAATTCATTATTCAGGGCATCGACATCAACCCCTGTTGATGCAGTGCTCTGGTCACCCCCGGCATCCTGCTCAGTCTCAGAGATAAGTCGTAATTCTGCTTCACCTCCGTCCTCAACAACTTCCGGCTCTTCAGCTACCTCTACTTCGTCAGGACTGTAAGCACCTGAACTTTCTGCTTGTTGACTCACAGTGGACGCAATATGACCTCTGTATTCATCCCACAGGGCATGCTGACTGTTCACCTGGGCCAATACATCTTTGCGATCCATAGAATCGATTTCTGTTGCATCTGGAATCTGCAGGATGGCACCACGTTTAAGGCCATTAATGTTATTTTCAATAAATGCATCAGGATTAGCATTCAGGATAGCAAGCATCATCTGCTGGATACTGACTGATGAATCAGGTCTTGCTGCCGCAGCAATTGACCACAGGGTATCTCCTGCAACTGCCGGACCATAGTCTCCGCTGCCAGCATAATCTATCGCTGCAGGTTCTGCGTATGAAGTAGTTGGTTCATAGCTCGGAGTCGACGTCACAGGGGCCGGTTGGCTGATCCTTGTTTTTCCAGGCTCATAGTCAAGGTCATAAACAACCTGATGGTCGACTGCATCTATTCCTACGACTGGTGCCTCAGGATGTATGACGGCTCTTTTCCTGCTACTGGGCACGGTATAGGTAGGTGGATCAAGCAGAACTGTGTACTCTCTGTACAGTCTGCCTTTAGACCAGTTTATCTCCAGTAAAAAGTTAAGGAATGGTTCCCGAATTGACTCGCTACTGCTAATCCTGATGTAATCAGAACCACTCTCGGTTTCTTCTACTCTAAAACGCAGTTTAGTAAGTAGAAAAGTCCGCTGAATACCTGCCCGCTGAAATGCTTCTTGATCGGCGAGAGAAATCTTTAGGTTATCAAGTTCGTTTGCCGTGGCTGAGAGTAATTCAACCCTCGCTTTAAATGGCTGGTTTAATGCAGATTGAAGTTCGAGCTTGCCCAACCCCAAAGCATTCACAACTGTCGGCGCTACCAGTGCCAACAAAACCAACAATATTCTAAATTTCATCCGGGATGTCCCTGCCTCTGTATTATTTTTTATACTTTTAATTTAAGGTTTTGGATCTATTAGTAACGAATAATTTCGTTGTATACGACCAGTAGACCAACTCATGTCGAGAATAAAAGTCAGTGCAGGCTCGCGCAATACATCTTTGCTGCTAATCTTTAAATATGGCTGATTGCCCTCATTTTCAATAACCTCAACCTTCAGGTTATGCCAGGCTCGCCCACCTGAGGCCTGTTCATCGGGGTTATTAATACTCAACTTTAATTCAGCAAGCTCATTTTCTTTCGAGAAGATCAAAGGAATAACCGCGTTAAGCCTCTGATTTAAGTGTGATTTTAGTTCCAACTCACCTAGCGCCAATGCCTGTGCCACAGGCTGAAACCCTGCAAAAAACAAAATAAAGGCTAATAATAAATTTCGTATGTTCATTAGCTTGAAAAATATCCTGTTTAAAAAAACGTTTATTTTCAACAAGTTGCATCATATTTTGTCGGGAGACATGTCCAGTTCTCATGTCCCCCCAACGCAAGATTGTTACGGAAAAACGCGGTCGTTTATGCTGCTAACAACCTGCGAATATCCTTTACAATTGCCCCTTAACTATAGCTTACAAATAGTCTTTTACCAAAATTTCAGCTATTTGAATACTATTTAATGCAGCACCTTTGCGAACATTGTCAGAAACTACCCAGAGATTTATGCCTTGAGGGTGTGAAATGTCTTCCCGAATTCGTCCGACAAAGACTGGATCGGTGCCAGCAGCCTCACTTACAGCCGTTGGATAACCGCCATCCTTGTGCTTATCTACTACCTTTATACCAGGTTTATTGCTGAGTAATTTTTTTACGTCCTCTGCAGATAATTTCTTTCTGGTTTCGATATGGATCGCTTCTGAATGCCCAAAAAAATACGGGGATCCTGACCGCAGTTGGATTTACCTGAATAGCATCATCCTCAAATATTTTCCTGGTTTCCCAGACCATCTTCATTTCTTCCTTGGTATAGCCATTGTCCTGAAAATCGTCGATCTGGGGTATGGCATTAAAGGCAATCTGTTTCGGATATACCTCACACACTGCAGATCGACCATTTAACAGTTCGGCGGTCTGCTTTGCCAGTTCTTCTATTGCTTCTTTGCCCGTTCCGGACACTGCCTGGTAGGTACATACATTAATCCGCTCAATAGTTGCGGCATCATGGATTGGTTTCAATGCTACCAACATTTGAATTGTCGAACAATTTGGATTGGCAATGATTCCCCTGTTTTTGTAATCAGCAATGGCATGGGGGTTAACCTCAGGCACAACCAGAGGAATATCGTCGACGTAACGAAACTCAGAGGTGTTATCCACTACCACACAACCAGCTTCTGCTGCACGCGGCGCATGAATTTTTGATACAGACGCACCCGGAGAAAAAAGGCCGATATCAACACCCTTGAAATCAAATTTTTCCAATTCTCCAATGACGACAGTCTTGCCGTTGAAACGAATAGTTGAACCAGCGGAGCGACTGCTGGCAAGTGCATAGATATTTTCCACGGGAAAATTACGCTCTTGCAAAATAGACAATATGGTTTCACCAACTGCCCCGGTAGCGCCGACAACTGCAACATTAAATTTCTTACTCATTAATCCATTACCTAACTCAAATCGTATTAATTAAAGTGCCGCGACAACGGCATCACCCATTTCACTGGTGGACACCTTAGCCATTCCTGCAGAAATTATATCGGCTGTCCTCAAACCACTTGCCAGTACTTTCTGTACTGCCTGTTCCACTCGATCAGCCTGTGCTACCTCTGCCAGTGAATACCTTAACATCATGGCTACCGAGATTATTGTTGCCAGTGGATTGGCTACATTCTGTCCTGCAATGTCAGGTGCTGAACCATGAATAGGCTCATACATGCCCAGACCTTCAGCATTCAATGAGGCAGACGGCAACATTCCGATTGACCCCGTTAGCATGGAAGCCAGATCAGATAAAATATCACCAAACATATTGGTCGTAACGAGGACATCGAACTGTCCGGGATCTCGTACCAGTTGCATGGCCGCATTATCCACATACATGTGTTGCAGACTGACCTCCGGATAGTCCTTAGCCACACGAGTCACAACTTCACGCCAGAGTTCGGTTGCCTCCAGCACATTCGCCTTATCTACCGAACACACTTTCTTGTTTCTTTTCATGGCCACATCAAATGCAGTGTGCGCAATTCTTTCAATCTCGGATTCCTTATAAACCAGCGTATTAAAACCCTCGCGCTGTCCATCTTCCAGAGTTCTGATGCCGCGCGGTTGTCCAAAATAAATACCGCCAGTTAATTCACGCACGATCATAATATCCAGTGCGCCAATCACCTCCGGTTTTAGAGATGAAGCCCCAGCAAGCTCTTCGTAAAGAATGGCCGGTCTCAGGTTGGCATACAGATCAAGACCCGCACGGATCGCCAACAGGCCCCTTTCAGGTCTTAGTGAACGTTCAATCTTGTCCCATTTTGGGCCACCCACCGCGCCCAGTAAAATCGCATCGGCTTGTTTTCCCAGGGCAAGTGTTGCATCAGGCAATGGCACACCTGTCTCATCAATAGCAATGCCACCGATCAATCCATGTACAGTGCTTATCTGAAGGCCATGATCCTCTGCCAGTGCATGCAGCACTTTTTCCGCTTGCGTCACTATTTCCGGACCAATTCCATCACCAGGAAGGATTAATACGCTTTTTCTCACATCAAAGTCCTATTGTTAAATTTTGTCCTGTGTGCACTCTCATAACGCAGCGCAACAAAAGGTGGCAAAGGATACATCAAGTTGCTGGATTGTTCATCAAGTCTCTGATGGTTAACCACGCAGCAATCATAATCAGCAGGCCACCTGTCCACTCTTGTAGAGTTAGAATTTCTTCGGTCAGCAATGCCGCAGAAACTGCACCGGCAAATACCTCAAATAGCATAATCGCTGCCGAACGATGTACTGGTAGATGCGTCACGCCATAAAGTGCGGTATATGTCATCAGACTCATGCCTACAGAGCCTACGAAAAGAGCAAGTGCCAGTGATGTCCCACTAAACTCAGGCGGTGAAGACTGACCCAGGAAAAGTCCGATAATGGTAAGCACCAGAACACCAATCCATGCCGATCCCATCTTCAAAATAATTGGCACATCTCCAATCTTCCTGACCACAACATTATGTGCAGCAAAGGCTATCCCGGCAGAAACTGCGAGAAAATCAACCCTGGAGAATTGAAAAAACGTGTTGCTTTCTGATGGCCATAAAATAACCAGTGCCCCAACGAAAGAAATGAGTAGCGAAACTCTGGCCATGATCGAAAGACGTTCATGTAAAAATATGAAACCAAATATCAGCGTCCAGATTGGAGATAAATAAAACAACAACAATACTCTGACTACATGGCCTTCGAGCATGGCCAGAATAAATGCCAGATTAGTCCAACCGGCAAACAGACCTAATAATACAAAGGGTAATCCATGTGAGCGCAGGCCATGTTTTTGTTTCCAGAAATATGGCCACAGTGGCATAAAGGCTGACACATAGATGATCAACGTTGCCCACAGGCCTGGCAGTCCCAATCCTTGCAGCACCCTAAGTGGATACCAGAATATTCCCCATAGGGTGGCGGCAATCAGGCAACTGATAACTGGCAGCAGTGTTGAATTATTTTTAGTCGACATATTCCCAAACTACTTGATTAGCCTATACTACGCACCCTTTAGGAATTACCCTTTGGGCGCGCTTTTAAAATTCTGAATGTCGAACAATAGCAATGAACCCTTAACTTATGAATCCTTAACTTATGAACCCTGGGCTTGAAAAATTACACCCCTACCCCTTTGAGAAGCTTAGACAGCTCAAGCAAACAATTGTGCAGGAAACATCTGTTATTACAGATAAGGCACATATTGACCTGTCCATTGGCGAACCCAAGCATACCACTCCAAAATTAATTCTGGATGAGCTACAAAGGCAACTTCCTAAAGCGGCATCTTACCCGACAACACGAGGTATGGATGAATTAAGAGAGGCCATCGCAAACTGGTTATTCAAAAGATTCAACTTGCCTGCTGGTAGTATCACTGCCGAGCACAATGTTTTGCCAGTCAATGGGACGCGAGAAGCACTGTTTGCCTTTGCCCAATGTGTCATTGACGCCACACACAAACAGGCCAAAGTAGGCGATACCCCCATTGTCATATCACCCAATCCGTTCTATCAGATATACGAAGGTGCAGCACTGTTGGCCTCAGCTGAGCCTTATTACGTCAATTGTGTCGAAGACAATATGTTTCTTCCAGACTTTGATGTCGTACCTGAAGATATCTGGCAACGATGTCAGCTTGTCTATCTATGTTCACCAGGCAATCCAACAGGTGCAGTGCTGGGTCAGGATGCAATCGGGAGATTATTAAACCTGGCAGACGAACATGATTTCATTATTGCTGCCGATGAATGTTATTCAGAAATTTATTTCGATGAAGCATCTCCACCTATTGGGCTGTTACAGGCGGCAGCAAATCTTGGACGAGATGATTATAAACGTTGTGTTGTTTTTCATAGCCTTTCAAAGCGATCGAATGCCCCCGGAATGCGATCCGGTTTTGTCGCAGGGGATGCTGAATTGATACAGACTTTTCTCCGTTATCGTACTTACCATGGTTCCGCCATGCCGATCTACACTCAAATGGCGAGTATTGTTGCCTGGCAAGATGAAGACCACGTCCAGGCCAACAGGGAGCTGTATCGAAAGAAATTTGATGCTGTATTAAACATACTCAAACCGGTGATGAATGTCACAAAACCGGATGCCAGCTTTTATCTATGGCCTGAGACACCCATGTCCGATACCGAGTTCGCAGCAGGTTTATATGCCCGGCAAAACATATCTGTGTTGCCTGGAAGTTTCCTGTCACGTAGCATAGCCGCCGGTAATCCCGGCAAAAATCGAATACGCATCGCACTTGTCCCTGAAATAGACCAGTGTATCGAGGCCGCCGAAAGAATTTGTGAATATATAAGTACTTTAAGGTGGTAGATAGCAGGTAGGGAATGTACCGTATTTACCACCTGCCACCTACTAACTACCATCTACTAATTAAAAAATCAGGAAAATTAAAACATGAGCAAGCTTGAGAATATCGTTAATGAACATTTTGAAAACCGCTCGGACATCACCCCGGCATCCGCCAGTCAGGAATTGAAAGATACCATTGAAGAAGTCATCGCTGGACTGGATAGTGGCACTATGCGTGTTGCTGAAAAGAAAGATGGTGAATGGAAGGTTAATCAATGGTTAAAAAAAGCCGTACTGCTTTCCTTTCTGCTTGAAGAAAACAAGGTCATCGATGGCGGATTCACAAATTACTACGATAAGGTCCCTTCAAAATTTAGCGGTATGGGCAAAGAAGATTTTGAGAAGATTGGTGCACGTATAGTGCCTTCTGCAAACGCGCGCCGTGGCAGTTATATCGCACCTGGTGTGGTCATGATGCCATGTTATGTAAATATCGGTGCCTACGTAGACTCCGGCACCATGGTAGACACATGGGCCACGGTCGGTTCCTGTGCGCAAATCGGCAAGAATGTACACCTCTCTGGCGGTGTAGGTATTGGTGGTGTGCTTGAACCCTTACAGGCCAATCCAACTATTATTGGTGATAACTGTTTTATCGGAGCGCGTTCAGAAGTGGTAGAAGGTGTAATTGTTGATGATGGTGCTGTTATCTCCATGGGTGTGTACATCGCCCAGAGTACTCGCATATTCAATCGGGAAACAGGTGAAATAACTTATGGTTACATACCACCTGGTTCTGTTGTTGTGTCAGGGAACCTGCCTTCCAAAGATGGAACTTACAGTCTCTATTGTGCAGTCATCGTCAAACAGGTGGATGAGAAAACCCGTGGCAAGGTCGGTATCAACGAATTATTGCGTGACATTTAACACAGCATCTGAATTACCTCTGCCAGATTATCTTTAATTCAGACATGAGTATTATTCTTTACGGTATCAAAAACTGCGATACCGTAAAGAAGGCACGGCTCTGGCTAGACGCGCAACAAATAGAATATACATTCCACGATTTCAGAGTGGATGGTCTGACTAAAAACATGCTTAAGGATTTTCTCAAGCATGTTGATTGGGAAACATTGCTGAATAAACGCGGAACCACCTGGCGCAAACTTTCTGAAAATCAGAAACAAAATATCACCAAACAAAAAGCTATGGTTCTCATGGCTGAAAACCCAAGCTTGATTAAACGGCCGGTACTCAATCACAAGGGAAAGTATCTTATTGGTTTCAACGAAAACAAATACGAGAACACACTTTTGTGACGTGATAATATCAAGCTCAGGGGTCAATGGTTCATGAGGGGTCAATGAAAAATATTTTCAAACTAAAACCGAATATATTCAGCAAATTATCATTTGTTGGAGAAATAGATGTCGATCAACTTGAACTGAAGGGATTTTCACGCAGCTTTGCTGAACTGGAATGGTTATTACTGGTTCTCGTTCTGATTTATACAGTTGCTCCCGGGGCCTACATTGAAAACCAGTGGATCATCCTGAAATATTCCCTCTCTTTTGCAGCATTCGTGCTTGCATTCCGCTACATGAATTTCTACCAAACAGAGACGCGTTGGAAATTGGTCATGGAAGTATGGATGATGACTGCCTATATCACCTGCGTGCTCTGGTATACCGGCAAAGTGGATAGTCCACTCCTGAACCTCTACCTGCTGGTTATTATTACCAGTGGCATGACGCTGGGAAAATTAACAACATTATTGGTACTTAGTTTCATCGCTTCCTTGTATCTGATGATGGCCGTTGCAACGCTGTCCAGTGATCCAGTCACACTGGAACTTTTCAGTCATATGATGACGGTGTTTTCCCCCTATCTGATCATAGCTTATCTGACCACCATGATTTCTGCAGATTTACAATTCTCGAAGATGATGTTTAAACATCTATCGGAAACAGACGAAATGACCGGATTGATGAACCGCAGATCCTTCACCAAAGTCATCGCAAGCGAACATATTAAATCAGTTCGATATAAACACGCCTATGCTATCTTGATGATTGATGCTGATGGGTTAAAGATGATTAACGATGAACACGGTCATGAGGCAGGTGATAAAATGATCACGACATTGGCAAAAACAATAGAAGCTTGCATGCGTGAAACAGATTCACTGGCAAGATACGGTGGCGATGAGTTTATTGTTCTCCTGCCTGAAACAAGCAAGTTTCAGGCTAAAGATGCTGGAGAAAGAATCAGAAAAGCGGTCGAAAATACTTCTTTTGATATGGATGGGAATCTGATCAAGGCTACTATAAGTATTGGTGTTAGCAGTTATCCTGAGGATGCCGATAATTTCGAAAGCGCACTCATCAAGGCAGACAGAGCACTTTATAACAGTAAGCGTGAAGGCCGTAATCAGGTTCGTATTGCAGTCGAGTCAGATCAGTAGGCTAAAATTACAGTCGCTCGCCAATACCCATTCTGACTTCATTCGCCAGACTTTCAGCAATGGCATTGACCTGGGTTTCAATTTCTCCCTCAACCATGACCCTGACCAAAGGTTCTGTGCCAGATGGTCTTAACAAGATTCGTCCTTTATCTCCCAACTCGGATTCAGCGGTTCTCATGGCATCCTGTACATTTGTCATCTTTGACAAATCAACCTGCTTATCAATTCTCACATTAATCATGGTCTGCGGATATTTTTCCATACCGGATTTAAGTCTGGATAGTGTTTCTTCTGATTCAACCATTGCATCCAGTACCTGTAATGCCGAGATAATCCCATCTCCTGTTGTCGTCATATCCAGATTGATAATATGACCTGAGGATTCACCGCCTAATTTCAGATTTTCCCTGTTCAACATCTCTAACACATAGCGATCCCCGACCTGTGCACGCAGAAAATTCATGCCCAGTTTTTTGATTGCTATTTCAAGCCCGAGATTACTCATGACTGTCCCAACAACACCACCACCCAGTGTCTTCGCTCTGCCCTGACTGATAACAAAAAGAATTTCATCTCCGTCAACCACTTCACCTTTATGGTCGACCATGATTAAACGGTCACCATCACCATCCAGTGCAATTCCTGCGTCAGCCTTATGTTCAAGTACTTTTTTCTGTAACAACTGAGGATTCGTGGCACCGTGCTCAACATTAATATTGAATCCGTCCGGTTCATTGCCAATCGTAATAACCTCTGCGCCGAGCTCTTCGAAGACATGAGGGGCAATGTGATAGGTAGCGCCGTGGGCACAATCAACAACAATCCGAAGACCTTTAAGATCAAGATTGTTCTTCACTCTGAATTTGCAGAACTCTATATAGCGTCTGGCCGCATCTACAATGCGCCTGGCCTTGCCCAATTTCTCAGGTTCGGTCACCTTGATTGGTTTCTCGAGCTCTTCCTCTATCTCAATTTCAATATGGTCAGGTAGCTTGGTTCCTTCAGCTGAGAAAAATTTAATTCCATTATCGTAAAACGGGTTGTGAGATGCGCTTATCACAATACCTGCCTGTGCCCTGGCATTGCGCGTCAGATAGGCAATACCAGGTGTTGGCATTGGGCCAAGCAAGCAAATATCAACACCTGCTGCAGACAGCCCCGCCTCAAGTGCGGATTCAAACATGTATCCTGAAATACGTGTGTCCTTGCCAATAAGCACCGGCCCATCACCATCCTTAGCCAGCACTCTGCCTGCGGCCCAACCCAATTTCATGATGAAATCAGGGGTAATGGGTGCTTCGCCTACCTTGCCGCGAATACCATCTGTACCGAAGTATTTTCGTGTGTTTGTGCTAATGAAACTGCCCCGCGATCTTGAAAAAATATATTGTTAAACCTTAAGTGTTATGTGTGGAGTGTTTTAATCGACTAATTACGCTTCACTCTTCACGTTCAACTTTTCACTTGATTTATGCAGGCTTTGCCGGCGGTTCACCACTAGGTGCATCATCCTTTTTCACATCATCTGCCTTTTTTGCAGTTGGCCCTTCATTGTCCTGATTGTTGTCATCCCAACCCTCAGGATCTCTTGGCTGTTTACCGGCCATGATGTCATCAATCTGATCAGCATCGATGGTCTCATACTTCATCAGGGCATCAGCCATCATATGTAACTTATCTATGTTTTTCTTTAGAAGCTTTTCTGCTCTTGCATAGTTCCTGTCGATGAACACCCGGATTTCCTCATCGATTAAATGAGCCGTAACATCCGAGACCTCCTTATGTTGCGTCACAGAACGACCCAGGAATATCTCGCCCTCATCTTCACTATAGGTTAATGGTCCCAGCTTCTCTGATAAACCCCACTTGGTGACCATGTTTCTGGCAATCTTTGTTGCCCTCTCGATGTCATTACTCGCACCTGTGGTCACATGGTCTTTACCCAGGGTAAGTTCCTCGGCAATACGACCACCGAACAGGGAAGAAATTATACTTTCAAGCTGTTCCTTGTCCTGGCTATAGCTGTCTTTCTCAGGCAAAAACATGGTCACGCCCAATGCTCTGCCCCTGGGAATAATCGTCACTTTATAAACCGGATCATGTGAAGGCACCAGACGACCAACGATGGCATGGCCTGCCTCATGGTATGCCGTGTTCCTTTTATCCTCTTCACTCATGACCATCGAGCGTCGTTCTGCACCCATCATGATCTTGTCTTTGGCCTTTTCCAGATCGTCCATTTCAACCAGTTTTTTATTGGCCCTTGCTGCAAACAGGGCGGCTTCGTTGACAAGGTTGGCAAGATCAGCGCCGGAAAAGCCCGGTGTGCCACGTGCAATAATGCTCGGTTTAACATTATCATCGGCAGCAACTTTACGGATATGTACTTTCAGAATCTGCTCGCGACCACGAATATCCGGTAATGGGACAACCACCTGTCGATCGAAACGGCCAGGTCTGAGTAAGGCAGGATCAAGTACATCGGGTCTGTTGGTTGCTGCGATCACAATAACGCCTTCGTTGCCTTCGAAACCATCCATCTCAACAAGCAATTGATTTAAGGTCTGTTCTCTCTCATCATGTCCACCGCCAAGGCCTGCACCACGGTGTCTACCGACGGCATCGATTTCATCAATAAAAATGATACAAGGTGCATTTTTCTTTGCCTGTTCAAACATGTCACGTACTCGGGAAGCACCGACCCCGACAAACATCTCAACGAAATCGGAACCGGAGATGGTGAAGAATGGCACGCTGGCTTCTCCTGCAATGGCCCTGGCTAATAAAGTTTTCCCAGTCCCCGGCGCACCCACCATCAAAACACCCGAGGGGATCTTGCCGCCGAGTTTCTGGAACTTGCCGGGATCACGTAAGAATTCAACCAGCTCACCGACTTCTTCCTTGGCCTCTTCGACACCAGCAACGTCATTAAATGTAATCTTGATCTGGTCTTCCCCGATCAAACGAGCACGACTTTTACCAAACGACAATGCGCCACCACGACCACCACCCTGCATCTGACGCATAAAATAAAACCAGATACCAAATATCAGGATGAAAGGTAGCCAGGTAATAAAGGCATGCGCCCATAGAGAATTGTCCGGCGCTGCGCCCTTAATCTCAACATTGTGTTCAAGCAAGGTTCCGATCAAGGCATCATTGCCGGTTTCAGGACTGTATGTCGCAAAACGCGTATCATCCATATGACTGCCCGTAATCATGCTTCCCGAAATCTTGACGTTTTTGACAGCACCATTTTTCACTTCACTGAGGAAATGCGAATAAGCTATCTCACTGACAACAGGTGTTGCGAAATTCTTGAAAACCATCATCAACACCAGGGTGATGATAACCATCATTATTAAAGTTCTTGCTGTTTCGTTCAAAGTAAAACCTCTGTGTAATAAATACCGTTGTCTGGCTATGTCCTAACTATAACCGAAAGGTACGCGCTAAAACATAAAATTCACGGGAATCATCGCGTGATGCCCTTGGCTTTCGGACAATAATTTTTCCAAAATGTTCTTTTAAATCATGGCGATACCTGTCTATGCCTTCACCTTCGAAAACCTTGACCAGCATATCTCCACCCTGCTTTAACACACTTTTGGCCAGATCAAGGCTCAACTCTGCCAGATACAGGCTACGTGCCTGATCCGCCGCCCTGATACCAGATAAATTGGGGGCCATATCTGAAATTACAAGGTCTGCTCGAGTATTATCCAATGCCTGTAGACACTGTTCATAGACTGATTGTTCAGTAAAATCTCCCTCGATAAACAATGTGTTATCGACAGCTTGCATCGGCAAAATATCGATGGCTATTAATAGACCATTATTCCCAATCTTCTCACTGACATACTGAGACCAACTCCCGGGTGCCGCACCCAGATCGATAATGGTTTGACCCTGTTTGAATAAATGATCTTTCTCATCAATTTCAATGAGTTTATAGACCGCACGTGAGCGATAATGCGATTGCTGTGCTTGTTTGACGTAGGGATCTTTTTTCTGACGAGCTAACCAGTTTTTTTTACTGGAACCTTTTACCATATCGAAAAATGTTCAATGAATTATTCGTAACGTACTTCGAGAATTTCGTATTCAATCACACCGCCGGGGGCATTCACTTCGACGATGTCATCAACTTCTTTACCAATTAATGCCCTGGCAATAGGTGATGTCACTGAAATAAGTGATCTTTCAATATCTGCTTCTATCTCTCCGACGATTTGGTAAGTGACTTCCTCATCGCTTTCAATATTGACCAAATCTATAGTTGCGCCAAAGACAACCTTACCATTTTCATTAAGTATTGTGACATCAATAATCTGGGCATCGGCCAAAGCAGTCTCAATCATACCTATACGACCCTCAAGAAAACTTTGTTGCTCTCGCGCAGCATGGTATTCAGCATTTTCACTTAAATCACCGTGTGCACGTGCCTCAGCGATTGCAGCAGAAATACGTGGCCGATCAACTGTTTTGAATTTTTTCAGTTGCTCACGTAATTCCTGTGCACCTTTTGCTGTAACTGGTGGTTTACTCATTAACTGATTTCCCTGGGTAATTTATTCATGGGTAATTTCCTCATGCCAATTCTTTATGCAGGTCCTGTAAACAATTAACCTGGTCCATATCGCTATGCTTCAAAGCCAGGATCGTCGCCATGGCACCCGCCATCGTTGTAGTATAGAAGACCTTATGTTGCAAAGCAGTTCTGCGTATTGAATAAGAATCTGCAATCGCCTGTTTATCTTCCGTGGTATTCACGATCATATCAATTTGATCATTTTTCAGCATATCGACTATATTCGGTTGCCCTTCTCGTACTTTATTCACACCCTGACACTCAAGTCCCGACGCCGTGATAACTTTCGCAGTGCCATGCGTGGCACATAAGGTAAAGCCTAACCCAGTCAGTTCCCTGGCGACAATCACAGCAGCATCTTTATCTTCATTACGCACGCTGATAAAAACCAGACCTGATTTTGGGATTACATCTCCCGCAGCCAGCTGTCCTTTGGCAAAGGCCTCTCCAAAGGTTCTTCCTACACCCATGACTTCACCGGTTGATTTCATCTCGGGCCCCAGCAAAGAATCAACCCCTGGGAATTTTATAAATGGAAACACAGATTCCTTAACGGAATAATAATCGGCTTTTTTGGCTTTGCTGACTTTCTGCTCAGCAAGAGTTTTCCCCACCATGCAATTCACCGCAACCCTCGCCAGTGAGATGCCTGTTGCCTTGGAGACGAATGGCACTGTTCTTGAGGCACGGGGATTTACTTCAAGGACATAGATATCATCACCTTGAATAGCAAACTGTGTATTCATTAAACCGATAACATTTAAGCCTTTGGCCATCGCGCGAACCTGATCTTCCAATTGTTTCTGGATATCATCACTTAAACTATGTGGTGGTAAGGAACATGCCGAATCCCCTGAGTGCACACCTGCCTGTTCAATATGTTCCATGATGCCACCAATCAAAACCTCTTCTCCATCACAGATGGCATCAACATCAACCTCGATAGCATCATTCAGGAACCTGTCCAGTAATACCGGCGAATCATTGGAAACTGAAACCGCAGTCGTCATATAAGTACGCAGATCATTTTCATTGTAAACAATTTCCATGCCACGACCGCCGAGGACATATGAAGGTCTAACCACCAACGGATAACCTATTTCTTCAGCCAACTTGACTGCTTCTTCAGTTTCTCTGGCGGTGCGGTTTGGTGGTTGTTTTAAATCCAGCTCTACCAATAATTTCTGGAAGCGTTCACGATCCTCAGCCAAATCTATTGAGTCTGGCGAAGTACCAATAATCGGTGCACCAGCAGCTTCCAATTCACGTGCAAGTTTTAATGGTGTCTGTCCGCCATATTGCACAATAACGCCATATGGTTTTTCAAGATCAATAATTTCCAGAACATCTTCCAGCGTCAATGGCTCAAAATACAAACGATCAGAGGTATCGTAATCTGTAGAAACCGTTTCTGGATTACAGTTCACCATAATGGTTTCATAACCTGCTTCACGCATGGCCAATGCTGCCTGAACACAGCAATAGTCAAACTCGATGCCCCTGTCCGATACGGTTCGGCCCACCACCCAATACCATAATTTTCTGTTTATCGGTCGGGTTCAGCTTCGCATTCTTCCTCATAGGTGGAATACATATAAGCCGTTGTCGCTGCAAATTCTGCGGCACAGGAATCAACACGTTTGAACACAGGACGAATATTATTTTCGTGTCTGCTTTTTTGAACCGCCTGTTCTGTCGTACCACATAGTGTTGCTATACGACTATCGGAAAAACCTTTGCGTTTGAGTGCACGTAACCTGTCTGACGCCAACGATTTCTCACCCTGCTGTATTATTGTCTTTTCTTCTTCAACAAGATCCTGAATCTGTGCCAGAAACCAGCGATCAATCTTGCAACATTCATGAACATCATCAATCGTCATGCCACGACGGAAGGCATCGGCGACAAACAGCAGACGTTCTCCTCTGGGTACCCGCATTTCTCTCTGCACTCGTTCAAGTGCATCTTCATCCTCACCAATATCGGGCTCGTTCAGACCATCTAAATCAGTTTCCAGCCCTCGTAATGCCTTCTGTAGTGATTCCTGAAATGTTCGACCAATCGCCATGACTTCACCGACAGACTTCATCTGCGTTGTAAGACGATCATCTGCTTTAGGAAATTTTTCAAAGGTGAACCTGGGTATCTTGGTAACCACATAATCAATCGTAGGTTCGAAAGATGCCGGGGTTGCGCCACCAGTGATTTCATTATCCAGTTCGTCCAGGGTATAACCCACTGCCAGTTTTGCAGCGACTCTGGCGATGGGAAAACCCGTTGCCTTGGATGCTAATGCTGAAGAACGGGAAACACGCGGGTTCATTTCAATGACTATTAATTCGCCATTGTCAGGATTCGTGGCAAACTGGACATTGGATCCTCCAGTTTCGACACCAATCTCACGCAATACAGCAATCGAGGCATCACGCATGATCTGGTATTCCTTATCTGTCAGCGTTTGCGCCGGTGCAATGGTAATGGAATCACCTGTATGTACACCCATGGGGTCAAGGTTTTCAATAGAACAAATTATGATGCAGTTATCTTTATTATCGCGCACCACTTCCATTTCGAATTCTTTCCAGCCAAGCACAGACTGTTCAAGCAGGACCTCTGATGTTGGTGATGCGTCAAGTCCATGTTCACATATTTCCAGGAATTCTTCATGGTTATAGGCGATACCCCCGCCAGTACCACCGAGTGTGAAAGATGGTCGAATGATGGTAGGGTAACCGATTTCTTTCTGGGCGACCTTTGCCTGATCCATGTCATGAACTACCAGTGACTTTGGCGTCGCTAATCCAATCTTTGTCATCGCTTCTTTAAATAACTGGCGATCTTCTGCCTTATCAATGGCCTCTACAGAAGCGCCAATGAGTTCAACATTGTATTTATCCAGCACACCTTTACGATTTAGATCCAGTGCACAATTTAATGCCGTCTGACCACCCATGGTCGGTAAAATTGCATCTGGCCGTTCCTTCTCGATAATTCTTTCTACAACTTGCCAATGAACCGGTTCAATATAAGTCGCATCGGCCATCTCCGGATCAGTCATAATCGTTGCCGGATTAGAATTTACCAGGATGACACGATAGCCCTCTTCCCTTAAGGCCTTGCAGGCCTGGGCTCCTGAATAATCAAACTCACATGCCTGTCCGATAATGATGGGACCCGCACCAATGATTAAAATACTTTCTATATCTTTACGCTTTGGCATAGGAGTTACTTACTGGCTCGCATCAATTCAATAAAGTGTTCAAATAAAGGACGAATATCATGTGGCCCAGGGCTTGCTTCAGGATGTCCCTGGAATCCAAACGCTGGAAATTCTTCATGATGAATCCCTTGAAGAGAACCATCGAATAAAGAACGATGCGTAGCGCGCAAAGTTTTTGGCAAGCTCGCCTCATCAACAGCAAAGCCGTGATTTTGACTAGAGATCATCACCCGCTGGGTTTCAAGACATTGCACTGGATGATTGGCACCATGATGTCCAATTTCATCTTGATGGTTTTTGCACCCATGGCCAGAGACAACAATTGATGACCTAACAGATACCAAACACGGGCAGTTTACTTGCCACAATTTCACCAATGGCATCAATCGCGTAATCACAAGGTTCCGGATCACCAGGACCATTTGAAAGAAATACGCCATCTGGCTTCTTTTCCAGAACTTCGGTGGCGGGTGTTTGCGCTGGGACAACCGTTATGTGACAACCTGACTCAGCAAGGATTCTTAATATATTTCGCTTCACGCCAAAATCATAGGCCACGACATTGAAGCCCTTACTATTCGATGACTTTTGGGCAGAAGTTGTTTCTGGTAAACCATGTGCTAGTGACCAGGTTCCCTGTGTCCATGCATAACTTTCCTGGGTTGAAACAATCCTGGCCAGATCTGCACCCAACAGCCCAGGGAAGCCTTTAGCAGCCTCTATAGCTGCTTGCTCATCTATTTTTCCTGCAACGATACAACCTTTTTGAGCACCCTTCTCACGTAAAATACGGGTCAGACGACGCGTATCAATATCCGCAATAGAAATCACTTTATTTCTTTGCAGATAATCATCCAGAGATTCACTGGAACGCCAGTTACTAGCCTGATAGGGTAAATCACGGATCACCAGACCACTGGCAAATATTTCTCCGGATTCTTCGTCTTCAGCATTGGTACCAACATTACCTATGTGCGGTTGAGTCAGGGTAATTATTTGTTGGTAATAGGATGGATCTGTCAGAATTTCCTGATATCCGGTAATTGCAGTATTAAAAACGACTTCGCCTACGGTTTGCCCGTCAATACCAATGGATTTTCCATAGAAAAGGCTGCCATCTTCTAATGCCAGCAACGCCGTGTGATTCAAATAATTCCTCCGGACACAATAAAAAGGGAGCAACCAGAGTGGTTACTCCCAGCAATTCAGATGCACTGAATTCTACTTGAGATCGCCCTGTTTTGTCCATGCAAGATTGTTTGTACCCTCCGGGGACGGAGAATTGATTTTAGAGAAATAGAACAATTTTTAATTGATAATACCCACACCATGACAAAACCATATCCAGTCTGTCACAAGGAAGATATACCAGAAAATGGGTCTAAAGGGTTTTCTATTGAGGCACGCTCAGGCGAAATTGAATTTTTCGTTGTCCGTAAAAATAATCGCTATTTTGCCTATGTGAATTCATGCCCGCATACGAACATCAATCTCGAATGGGTAGCGGATCAATTTCTTGATATGAATCACGACCTTATCCAATGCTCACTACATGGGGCGAAATTTATGATTGAAGATGGGTACTGTATATTCGGCCCGTGTCAGGGACAGAAATTAAAGGCTCTGGATATCCGTATTGAAGATGATTACTTACAATTGTTTACTGACTACTGAAAAAATATGATTGCTCATTATTCATTACTTAATCATCCAGGGGTATCGAAGGGACAATATTTGCATCACTGGTATATTCCAGATGCTCGTACGGTATTTTACCCGTAGGCGGGCGGTCTGTAATCTGCCATTGACCGTTTGCATCCTGCCATTTATATACCTGTGTTTTTGTCGGGGCAGGTTCCAGTGGCGTATCTTTTAACCACGTCTGCCAGACATCGGGATTAAGATATAAATATGCCCCTGCCCCTGAGAATGCGATTAACAATATAATACTAAATTTCATTTTCTCAAAACCCGCTAAATAATATTTCACCTAATTTTTCATAGAGTTATTGCATTTATCTCATATTTTCCTTGTAATTGTTATTAAATACGTCAAATATTAGGATTTTCAGGGATTTAATAAGGAAAATTAAGGACATATCATCGTCAGGGGGATAAAAGTACATTAGGTTAAATACCTCTGAAGCACCTTTTGTGGCGGTTGTATATGAATGAGTAACGAAAGAAGCAAACACCATTTAAATTCGCTAAAACCTGGCTATAGAATTCATTGGTACGAAATCATTGAAATTCTTGGAGAAGGTGGTTTTGGGATCACTTATCTCGCGCGGGATGTTAACCTTAACCATGAAGTTGCGATAAAAGAATATATGCCCTCTGATCTGGCTACTCGTAATGATGATGATGGATCAGTCCACCCAATCTCCTCTGAAAAAGAAGAAACCTATCGCTGGGGTCTGGAACGCTTCCTTGAGGAAGCGAAAACCATTGCCCAATTCCAGCACCCAAATATCGTCAGGGTCCGTAGTGTCTTTGAAGCAAACAACACTGCTTATATGGTCATGGACTACGAAATGGGTGAAAGTCTGCATGATATATTAATGCGTAGAAAAACCCTTGATGAAGAAGACATTAAAAATATCATCTCACCGATCATCGATGGCATCAGGCTCATTCATGCTGCCGGAATCATCCATAGAGATATCAAACCAGCAAATATCTTCCTCAGAATAGACGGGGATCCCGTATTGCTGGATTTTGGCTCAGCCCGCGAGTCACTCGGCCTTACTGAGCAATCAATGACCAGTATCGTCTCCAGAGGTTACGCACCGATCGAACAACATAATACCGGGGATGAACTACAGGGTTGCTGGACGGATATCTATTCCCTGGGCGCGACCTTATATCGTTGCATTGCGGGTGTGCCTCCGTCAGATGCCATTGATAGAAGTGTATCCATCAGCCTTGCATCAAGAGATACTTATGTTTCCGCTCTGGAATTTGGCCAGGGTCAATATTCAGAAGGATTGCTTAAGGCTATTGATTACGCCATGCAATTTAAATTACAGGACAGGCCACAAAATATTACTGAATGGCAACTCACCTTTGGTGAAGGAGAACCGAATAATTCATTCCTTGAGACGGTGCAACTGGACACAAAATCAACAGGCATACTGGATTCGGCATTACAGGCCGCTGATAGCGGTGATGTCTCAGCCATTTCTAACCTCGGGTTTATGTATGTCAAAGGTATTGGTATTGAAAAAAATGAAACAGAAGGTGTTAAGTGGTATCGCAAGGCTGCTGAACTTGGTCATCTAACATCGCAATTTAATTTAGGCGTCATGTATGCAAAGGGCCGCGGTGTAGAACAAAATTATGCTGAATCATTAAAGTGGTACAAGATGGCAGCAGAACAGGACGACCTGACGGCACAGGCGACGTTAGGCACGATGTATACGAAGGGCATTGGCTGTCAGAAGGATAACGAATCCGCTCTGCACTGGTATCAGGAAGCCGCCTCCAGGGGTGATGTTAACGCCCAATACAATCTTGGAAATATATACGCTAAAGGCATTGGCGCAGATCTAGATGAATCCGAAGCATTCCGCTGGTATCAAAAAGCTGCTGAACAAAACCACCCAAATGCCCAATTGAATCTGGCTTATATGTACGGCAAGGGTCAGGGCATTGAACGCGATGATACAAAATCCTTTGAATGGTATAAAAATGCGGCTGAGCAAGGTCATCCAAATGCCCAATTCAACCTTGGGGTCATCTATGCGAAAGGCAGAGGCACGGATAAAGATCAAGAATTATCAAAACAATGGTATGAAAAAGCTGCTGAACAGGGCAACGAAAATGCAACGAAGGCATTAAAAAAGTTATAAGTTGCTGAAAGCTGCATTTCCAAGTAGTTTAAGTATATGCTAACTTAAACAGTCACCTCATTGGAGATAGAAGCATGAAACATCGTGATATGTCAGACGAAACGCGCATTCAATTTCGCAGAAGTGAAATAGCCGAAAAGGATCCAATCTATACGACAGCTTCCATGATATATACTACCTTCATGGACCAGGGACTTGTCAATGATGAAAATCAAAAGGAAATGATGAAAAAATCAGTCGGCCAAGCAATTGACCTTGCCCTGATAGCGGACATGATGGTGGCAACAGCTGGTGACAAAGGCACAACATTTTAATATTTGTAATCCGTTATTGTTACGGAATAAAATGCCTTTTACAGCTGGCTGGGTTCTCAGCTCAGAGTTCTTGATTATTATCTAATAAAGATATCTTATATTCAGGCCTGCATAAATATTGAATTCCGGAGCTGCTTCAAAATAACGACCGCCAAAGGCATTGATTCGTACATTACCGACATATTCTTTATCAAAAAGATTATTAATCCCCATATAAGGTGATATTTCCAGATCACCCATAGTCTTTATATAACCCGCTCGAAGATTTGAAACCCCGTAGGGTCTGTTCTGAGCTGTGTTGGCATTATCAACGTACATATTGCTGACATACTGAAAATCAATGCTGGAAAAGAAGCCGGAAGGATGTGTATACGCTAATTCAGTATAGAAATTATGCTCGGGTAACCCGGGTAAATCATTACCCGTACAAGTTGTACATACGGAAGCCGGGAAATTATCAAAGGTAAAATCATTATATGTATAAGACATCAACATATTGACACCTGTAACGGGGATAAATGAAACTGTTGTTTCCACGCCATTTCTTGTTGTATCTGCATTATTGAAAAAAGCACGGCCACCAATATCAACAATATTAATAATCTCATCCTCAACGTCGATATGAAAAACCGCAATCGCATAATTGAAACGTGGATTAACCACACCCTTGACACCTAATTCATAGTTCCATGCCTTTTGTAGTGAGACATTGGCAAATCCACCAGTTGTCGCTCTGGCTAATTCTGTAAATGTCGGTGTTTCAAAAACGCTAGATATATTCGCGTAGATATTGGCCCCAGGATTAATTGTCCATAACGCACCGACCATAGGACTGAATTCGTTAAAATTCAACTCGGCAGATTGATCACCATCCGCAAGAAAATGGTCATCTACTTCCAGATCAACACTGTCAAATCTAAGTCCCAACACTAATTCAAAGTCATCGGTTATTGCCAACTCGTTACGTATATAAATACCGAATGAATCACCCTGTTCTAACTGGTTAAGTGTCTGGGCACCCCGAACACCATTGTTGTTGAAATAACGCTGTCTATCATCTTCCTGTGAATCTACATCAAAGCCTATAATGGTACGGTTGTTATGCCCAATCAGATCACTCAATATGCTGTATTGTGCACCACCCCCAAGTTGATAACGGTCAAACTGTACATCTCCACCGGAAGCAAACGGTAACAAACCTGCAAAATCTCTCCAAAGATAATAATTTCGTAAAGTCAGTTCCTGGTTCGGTGTAATCTGTTTACGGTAAGTGAAACCCAGCTTTTGTTGATCAATGTCCTCCCCTGCATTAAAGGCAACATTCCGATCTCTAGCCGAACGACGATCATCATCAAGCTGCTGCTGATTAACACCTCCTGGATCATCTGCCTGAGGGGCATCATATGCTGTAATTACGGCTGTAAAATCAGAAGTATCATCTATTTCATATTTAAATTTAGAATTGAATTTAGTATTACGTGTCCGACTATGAGAGCGATAACCTTGAGTATCCAGATGTGACAGATTAAGAAAATAAGAAACTTTGTCTACTTGACCCCCGGTTTTTATATTACCCATCTTGGTCTGATACTCTCCCATGCTGATATTGCTCTCAACATAAGGCTCAACATCATCTTCATCACCAGTAAAGAAAAGCATGACGCCTCCAGAAGAACTACCATAAAGAGATGATGCTGGACCGCGCAGAACCTCTATTCGATTTATTGAATTCAAATCAATATCTTCTATTCCGCCCTGACCATCTACCGTTGTTAGTGGAATTCCATCCTGATAAAGTTTGATCCCTCGCGTACCAAAATTTGCCCGTGCACCAAAACCACGAATTGAAATTTTTAAACTTTGCGCAAAATTATAACGATTTTGCATAAACATACCCGGTATCTTGACCAACGATTCATCGAGACCCAGCCTTTGTTTACCTAACCCGATATCATTATTATCAACAACTCCGATAGCAGCGGGAATTTTATATAATGATTCCTCAACGCGTGTGGCACTGACCATAATATCTGCAAGTTGATCAACCTGTTGATCAATAACTTCAATATCATCAGCTAAAACTATCGCTGAGGATAGCCCCCATACCAAGACAATGATTTTTGTGACGTACAAAGTTCTTATTTTCACTTCCCCTCTCCCACTACTCTTAATATTTAACCGTATCCGAACTACCTTTCTATTGAGCAATTTCAGGCAATGTATACTATTGGCAGCAATCATTAAGCCAATAATTGATTGGGAGAAGAGTAAAAACAATTTTATTGATCAATATCAAATAAAACCCTCAAATATTAAAAAATAGACGAATTTCGCTATCAATATCCACACGACAGCTATTCGTTTAATAGATTTTAATAATGAAAAAAGTAAAGGTAGGGCTAAATTGGTTATTTAAAACCAGAACTGGTTCAAATGAAACACATTCTACTCAGAGAATTTTAAGTATCGAATAAGTGTGATTTTTATATATATGCCATAAGCTTGATTGTATCTGAACTCCAGAGTCCTTGTGAGTCTTTAACAAAAGCACGATTCATAGTTTTATTCTCAGTAAAAGTTACCCTTGCCCAATCAAATCAACTTGGGTAAATCAATCTGGGCAAATTAATTTGACAGATACATTTTGTTCTTATCCAGGTTATAACTCCAGGGCAGATCGCTGTTCTTCCATCCATTGAGAATGCGCTTGCCGTTCTTTGCCGTGTCACCTTCATAACCATCGACTACTGTATAAACGTTGGTGAAACCAGCCTTGGTCAATAGATCAACAGCTGGTGCACTTCTGCCCCCTGAACGACACATTAAAAATACCTTGTCATCCTGAGTCAGTCCTTTTTCTTCAAGCCTTTGTTTGACTGCCTTGAGAAAATTCTTATTACTTATCATTTTAAAACCACCCCAATCATCACTCCATGTCATGGGTTCGGCCATAAACATATAAGGCACATTCGCATCGGCAGCTGTAGGCATGCCCACAACTGCTATTTCCGATCTTGTACGGACATCCAGAAACAATATTTCGTTGCCTTCTGATTGAATCTTGTCGAAGACTTCACTGGAAGTTACATAAAGCCCGGCACTGGTCTGTTTATATTCTGGAATATCATTCTTATCAACCGCAAAAACACTGGAAACACAAATGTAGTAAAAAAATAAAGTCATTACTGCAATTCTTAACATTTCAAATCTCCGTAAATTAATAAATTGTTCGCTCAAGTATAAGACAAGAAGTCGATAGTACGTTCACTATAGTTACCTGGATATATATGCCTCGGGATATAAACGAATATCTATTCCCCAGACGACAGGTAACAAAAACATGACAAACAAGCTTATCAATACCACACCGATTAAATTCAACCATATGCCGGCCTTCATCATTTGAGGAATCGTCACATAACGACTACTGAATATAATCGCATTAGGAGGCGTTGCGACAGGTAACATAAATGCAAATGAGGCAGCAATGACGGTTGCTACCAT